>Ga0206832_10243_pt1 | contig 11980 bp, 10 predicted proteins | sample Alteio_BWOrgCont_74_FD_152896 | JGI IMG/M metagenome (GOLD analysis project Ga0206832, IMG submission 152896) | Enriched cells from forest soil in Barre Woods Harvard Forest LTER site, Petersham, Massachusetts, United States -... | ecosystem: Environmental > Terrestrial > Soil > Temperate forest >... | reverse complement strand
CAATCAGGACAGAAACATGAATATATTGGTTATAATATAGAAAGTAATCCACCTCTTGATGCTTTGCCACGAGAAATTGAAAAGTTATATTTCAGTAATTATTATTATTCTCCGTTCAAAATGATTAAAAGATTATTTTCTTTAGTTAGCAAAACTAGAGATATTGAAATATTACAAAAAATTATTCCAATTATATCATCAGATGTTGCATTATTATATCAACTCAAAAGTCAAATTGAAGTTCTTTTACGAATTCTCAAAATTATTAAAAATCCTCCAATGAAAAAAATTAGTGAACAATTAGATAAAATGAAAACAAGAATCAGTAATATATTACAATTTAATAATACAGAAAAACAAAATATTTATAATTTAATAAAAAAAGTAAATAGTTCAAGCACACAAATATATAAAAAAATGGGAATTTTGTATTTTATAAATCATAATATTTTCAATCCCAAAATTAATTATTTATCTATTACTTATTTAAATGAAGTTAATTTAAATCCACCACCTTCTCTTTTCTTACCTTTTGATATGATTTATGCATTGATAACAAGAAGTCCAAATGATAATCCTACTATTGATTTTTATGATAATGGAATAGATATATACGTAGATGAATTAGAAAAAGATATACCATCTAAACAAGTTATAAATAAACAGAATAAAAAAATAGATAATTTTATAAAAAAACATATTCAAATAAAAAATGTTGAACAAATAAATCCTTCTAAAAAAGAAAAAGCTGTACAAATGTTAATAGAACAATATCCTAAAATATTGAACGAAGATAATCCTTTTGATCCAATCAATAATTTTCTCTCTATGGAAGAAAGTATACTAGAAAGTGAAGAAGAAAGTATACTGGAAAGTGAAGAAGAAAGTATACTGGAAAGTGAAGAAGAAAGTGTTGAGGAACCAGTACTTGAACCTCCTTACGTAAGACAAGATTTCAGAACTCAAGAAGAAAATGATTTATTAGCAGAATTATTATTAGATGATAGAGAATTATTATATGATCCATTTCAAATTGAAGATCAAGAAAATTTAGAATATCCTTATGATCATTTGGATGATGAAATTAGTCTTGATAATTTAGAAATGTATGGATTAGAATATTTATTAAATCCAGGGGAATTCACAAATTTTGAATTACAAGATTTATTTTATAAAGTAAAGAATGCATCACCTGATGATAAAGAGAAAATAGTTTACTTGATGGCACAATTTAAAACGGAAGATCAAGTTAATAACGGAATAAATTTTATAGAACAAATGTTGAATGAACGTGATTCATCAATAATTGAATATAATAATACTAAATTTGAAGATATAGAATTTGATGAACCTAAATTAGATACAACAACTCAAGAAATTGTTATTGATAATGCTTTATCAGCTTATCGTTTATTAAGATTAAAAGATATTGATATATTAACAGATAATGAAATAGATGAATTAGCTAATACTTTATTATCTACTCGCACTGATAGAGATATTGATATAATTATTAATTTTATAAAAGAATTAAGATCTCAAGATGAAATAGAAAGACTTGTAATAAAATTACCTAACAATAGAGCAGATATATTTGAAAAATTATTACCTAATGAAGCAAATGAAGTATTTAAATATATAGATAATGAAGAACCGATTAATTTTTTTAATTTAGAAAATGAAGAATTAAAAAATGAACAATCAACTGAAGAAGAATTAGAAAATTTTTTTAATATAGAAAATGAAAGATCAACTGAAGAAGAATTAGAAAATTTTTTTAATATAGAAAATAAACAATCAACTGAAGAAGAATCAACTGAAGAAGAACAAACTGAAGAAGAAATATATCTTGATCCTGAATTATTAAGACAAAATGAATTATTATATCAAGGCATAGAAGAACCCGAACGTCAAATTAAAATATCATCTGGATTAGTTTATCCATTTATTAATAGAAATCCTTCCCTTCCTTATGATGCATTTCCGAATAAAATAAGGATTTAAATTTTAATAAAATGTATTAAAAATATATTTTATTTAAATTTAATAATTTCTTAATCGTCTTTGTAATTGATTATGACTCATTTGTTTTCCTCCAATCAGAGCTCCTTCTCCTTCTCCCAATCCTAATGCACGGGCAACTTTTGATCCTACTTGAGCATAAGGATGTGGTACCATTCCTAATGTTTTACTTATTCCTCTATTTTCTACGAAACCTTTTAATGCTGGCAAAACATGATTAGAGAAAAAGTCCTTAATAGAAGAGAAAAAATCACCTCCAAATTGGGCATTTTCATAATCTTTATAATTCAAATATGGTTTTTGCTTAGCATCTAAGATATCTTGAGAAGTAACTACTCCTACGTTAATACTTGCCCTACCTAATCCCTCGATAGTAAATACACCACTCAAGATTGGAACCACATAAAATGAAGGAGTAACCATTTGTGTGTTTGAATTATTTGTTACAGTAGCTGTAACTTGTAATTGAAGATTAACTAATTTTCCAGGACAATCTAAACTAGATAGACCAATATCTGATGCAAATTGGACACATATAATACTTCCTATTCCATAAATAGATGGTTCTACGATTGCACTACCTGAAGGAATAACACCAGCTGGATAAACTGGCTCACCTCCCCATTGTGTCCAACTCATATTTAATCCATTCTTACGACTCATTTCGTATAACTGTAATGGATTTGCAGATGCAAGCAAACCATTTTGATTCATAAATTGAATACTAAGATTACTAATTGACATAAATGTATCAGTAAATGAACAACTATTATTTAATTCTTGATTTGATCTCCTCGCATAAATGAACATCCGCGATGGTATAGACGCGAGTTGTAGGTTGTTACTATTTACTGTAGTAGATGCACCAGCAGGTAAGGTTGCTAACGTTGTCGGGTATCGTTGCACATCATAGTAATCGTAAGAAATTGCCATTGTCGGTGATAAAATTTGTTGTTCTTGGGGTGTAATATAAGTTGCAAGAATCAAAGGAACCTGTCCAGCCTCGAATTGTGTTTGTGGACCTCCAATATTTCCTCCAAATGCCATGGTACCACTTAAAATTTCATTTGTCCCTGCATTATTATCATGTGACCACATTCTATATGCAGGATTTCCTACTAATGTAATATTAAAATCCATGCTATTCACATTGAAAAAACCAGATTTTGTATTGTGTCCAACTACAAAAGGTGGAAGATATATAGGTTCCATAAATGATACATCTACAATAGCTGTCAATAATACTGGCGCTATTGGTAAAATATTTTGAATAGGATTCTGAACAACAGTGAATGAAAATCCACCTCTTTGCATAACAGTTTCATCAATACCATCTGCGTAGAATGCTAATGGATTTCTTGTTGATTCGAATAGATCAGAATATTGTTGTGATTGATCTGAATAATTTGGAGTTGTAGAGAAATCTCCATTTTTTAATTTAACATCCAAATTATAATGACTCATTGCATGAATAACATCTGCTAAATTAATTGATACTGATTGATTATTAATTGTTGCTTGTAATGTATCAATTGATCCTGAAATAGGAAAAGCTCTTGGAGCATCCCTTCCTGGTTGTAAAATTGGTGCGCCGCTTGATGCCATACCAGTAAACGTTAGCCTCACTGGGAAATATAGCCACATGCGCCTGTCTACTATTATTGCTGGTGATGGTGGTGGTACTGAAAATTGGATTGATGTATTGCTTACCGATGTACTCGTCCACGCTTTTAATGTAGTAGTTTGACCGCATTTTAGTACACCAAAATATCTTTGATTTTCTAAGATAGTACGAGGGTCTCGAACTTCTACAGCTTCTAACTTTTGAAATGATAAGGACATTTACTATACATAAACGAAAGAAAAAATTATTTATTTTTTCTTTCGGCTAATCAGAGTTAATATTTATAATTTATACGATGTGGTAATCTATACACTTCAGGACTATATTCAGAAGGACTTTTCGGAATAAAATTTTTATATAAAGTTTTTCTTAGAAAAGCTATTTTTATACTTGCTTGTTGAAATACTGATATTTCTAGAGGATATAAATTACCATAAATATCTTCCCAAAATACTTTTATATCTATTTTTTGAACAGGCATATCAGAAATCAAATCTACTAATCTATATTGAGCAGTTGGTAGATAATAAGCTATTGATCTTGATTGTCCTCCTGATTCAATAATAGGAACAAAATCACTTATAATTGGAAAAGATGCAGCAACTCCGCTTTGATTAGTGCTATTATTACCTGTTGGTATAAATTCATTATTAACAGGTATTGTATTTGAAGAAATAATAATTTTTCGGAGAGATGACCAAAGTGCTAAAGTTGAAAAATCTTGTGTATATTGCCAATATGGAACTGCCGCAGTTGGTGGAGAAGGCTGAAGTAAAAGAGGATTTGTATAATATTTATCAAAAGTTGGCGGTAAAGATGGTTGTGGAGGAACTATTACTCCTGGAGGAGATAAACCTTGATTTAAAACAAAGTAAAAATCTTTTCCATATGGTTGATTCGTTCCAAATATACCAAATTGAAAACCATCCAAATAATTTATAGAGGCATAATTAATATATATAATTGGAGGATTTGTAACAACAAAAATATTTCCAACCACTAAATTAATTAATTGAGTAGAAGGATCTAAAAAGAAAAAAGGAGTTGAAACTGTGGGATTAGTAGCGGATAGTCCCGAAGATATCCATACTTTAGCTAAAGCTACATTAAACATATCTATAAGATTTTGATAGGAATAATTAAAATAATAAGATGTTATTACTTGAATAGGCTGATTTTGTACTGGAGTAGGTAATCCAGGTGAGTTTGGAATATATTCTAAATATACTGAGTAATTAGTTCCCAGATAACTTATTCCAATAATTAATGGAGTTAAATTTGGATCTGGTTGATTAGGAATTATTTTTTGGATATAGATTGGAATTGTATTTAGAGGAATATCAAATCTAATCACTGAAAGATAAAAATCAGATGCTTTATCGACAATAGGTAATGTTTTCGTTACATTATAATCAGCTATTTCACTACCTTCTCCTGTAGGAGGTAGATTAGGATTTGTTGTAAACATAGCTAAAGAATGATCAAAAACAACATTTAAATAAACATTGTCATTTTCTTTGATAATTAAGCTCATTTATATACCTATATAAGAGGAATTATAATTTATTTTCGTCTAAAATAAAATATCGAAATTTTTCTTGCATATTCTGATAAATTTTATGAAATTTTGTTTTTCTATGCCTACTAAGATTACATCTTCTTACTCTTGCTTTACATATTTTACATTCTACCCTATCTCTCCAATGAGGTTTCTTTTTTTTTCCTTCTAATACTATTTCTTCATCATTTTCTGAGTAATGTTTATAAATTTGTTTTCCTAATGGTTTTTCAATATATCTTAATTCTTCAGTATCATAAAAATGTAATGCATATCCATTTTTTATATTTTCTTGTATATTTTTAATTTCCATAACTGCTTAATAGTTATACTTTAGAATACAAATTTTTTTTCAAAAATGATTATCTATAGTAATTATATATTTTAAGAATAATGTTTAATTTCAATAGTGGAATACCTATTGCAAGAGTATTTGGAGGAAAAGATAATGGAAAATTATTATATATTAGTTCTGAAGAACAAAAAATAAAAAAAGGAAAAGACTCTGATTCTTATTTTGATTCTTCTTCAGAATCTTCTTCTGAATCTGAGTCATCAGACGAAAATTTTAAAGAATATGAAATAGAGAATGGAAGATTAGAACCAAGATTGGATATAAATGAGAGATCAGTATCCTATATAGCAGGACCATCTGGATCAGGAAAAACATCATATGCTGTAAATATAATTAAACCTTATTTAAAATTCTTTCCAGAAAAACCATTTTATTTATTTTCTCGTACTGAATCACAAAATGATCCAGCTTTTAGAGGAATGTCTCCAATTCAAGTTCCTATTAATGACGAATTATTAAAAAATCCAATTGATATAACTAAGGAATTAGTTGGAGGATCAATATTATTATTTGATGATGTTAATACAATACAAAATGATAAACTTAAAAAAAATATAGATAAACTAATGGCAGATATTTTAGAAATTGGAAGGAAGCTTAATATAACAATTATTATAACTAATCATCTCGTTATACCTAATGAAAAGAAGGTAGCTAGAACAATTTTAAATGAGATGCAAGCATTAACTATTTTTCCTAAATCTGGATCTTCACAACAAATAAGATATTCTTTGAAAACTTATTTTGGTCTTAGTAATAAACAAATAGATGACTTATTAAAAATCGATTCTCGTTGGATAACTATTTCAAAAAAATATCCTATGTATGTAATGCATGAACACGGTTGTTTTATTTTATAATTCTAAAATATATACTCTAGTGTAATCTTAGAAATGAACTTGAGAAAGTACGAAGATATCGCATTATCAAATAAGGATATATTCAAATTATTAAATGGAAAAGTAAAAATAGTTGTTTATCCAGATTTATATAAGTATAATACTTTAGATCAAGTTATGGGACCACATAAAGCGTGTATATTATTATTTGAAGCAAGAAAGAATTATGGACATTGGGTTTGTATATTTAAATTAAATGAGAATACGGTTGAATTCTTTAATCCTTATGGAGGATTTCCTGATGATAGTTTGAAATTTATTAATCAAGATTTTAGAAAAGAAACACATCAAGATATTCCAATATTATCGCAACTAATGATAGATTCCCGCTATAAATTAACTTATAATGAATTTATATTTCAACAACATAGTAAAGATATAAAAACATGTGGACGACATTGCGTTGTTAGATTATTATTCAGAGATTTATCTTTGTATGAATATGAAGAATTACTTAAATATATTTCTGATCAGACAAACTTAAATTATGATGAAATAGTCACATTACTTACTATCTAAAATATACGGCAATAAACTTTTTTTTATAATTATCTTATTTATTAATATAATTATGAGCATACAAAATATTTTAGTTCCAAATCAATTGGAACCTTATTTTAAAAATATAAATTTACCTAATATTACTCAAGATAATACATTAATGAATGTATTAGCATTAAATTCGCAAAATCAATTAAATTATGTTACTGATATCGGAGGTTCGGGACCTCCAGGGCCAACCGGTCCCATTGGTCCAACTGGTCCTATTGGTTTAATGGGTGCTACTGGCCCTATTGGTCAAACCGGTGTAACTGGATCTATAGGTCCGCTCGGTCCTACTGGAGCTACTGGTTTAGGAGCAACAGGTCCTATCGGTCCAACTGGAGTAACTGGCCCACTTGGTCAAACTGGAGCCACAGGTTTAGGAGCTACGGGTCCAATTGGTCCTACTGGTGTAACTGGCCCACTTGGTCACACTGGTAGTATAGGTCCTACAGGAATTGCCGGTTCAACAGGTCCTTTCGGTTCTACGGGTCCTCCAGGTTCTACAGGATCAACAGGTCCTATTGGTTTAACAGGTCCTATTGGTTTAACGGGATCAACTGGACCATCTGGATTAGTATCTTTAACAGGTACTCCTAATGAAGTTATTGTAACAGGTAGTGGAGGTACTTATGTTTTATCTCTTCCGCAACCAATTGCAACAACAAGTATGCCTACATTCGATGGAATAACATTAGATGGAGATTCAATTAATAATGGATATATTGTTGGAGGAGGAATAGCAACAGCAACATTATTATCAGGTGCTGGTACTGGAGCTAGTGCTATTGTAACAGCTAGTCAAACAGGTGGATTTATATCATTAACTACGGGACCAGTATCAACACCACCAGTAGCAGGAAATGTTGTTCAAATAAATTTATCTGATACTATTCCAACTTCAGCAGTTGCATTTTTATTATTTCCTGGTAATGCAAATACTGCACTAACTGCTCCTACAACATTTATTTCTAATCCACTAGGTACTAGTTTTACTATAGCAAATAATTTAGCTCTTGCCGCAGGCACAGTATATGTTTGGTATTTTGGTATTTGTACATAAAATATTTGCTAATTATATAAATTTAATGAGCATACAAAATATTCTTACTCCAAATTCATTGGCACTATATTGTGGTACTCTTAATGGTTCTCCATTTCCTGGCAGTCTTACTGTTACTGAATTAGGTTCTGCAATTTATTATATTGTTACTAGTACTGCTATTGCAAATGAATTAGATACACCAGTTATATTTGATACGGCTGATTCAACGAATGTTAATTTGGCTTATAATTTGACAAACGGACAATTCACAATTGTGAATCCGGGAATTTTTACATTTTCTGCTACTGTAGCTTTTTCAGCTAATGCAGTAGGACATAGGAATATTTTTTTTACTAGAAATAGTGCAACTCCTAATGTTTGTAGTAATTCTACTATGGGTCTTACTGATTCGGGAATTATAACAACTTTAACAAGTACATATTCAAGTTATTTTAATATTGGTGAAATAGTAACACTTTTAGCATATCAACAAAGTGGTGGAGCTCTTAATCTTGTTGGTTTCAATAGTAGTCAAGAAACCTATTGTCAAATAGATGTTTCAATCATAACCCAAATTGCAACTTAAAAATATCAACTTAAAAATATCAACTTATTATATAAATTCAATGAGTTTATCTAATTTGTTAACTGAAAATCAATTGAATATTTTTGTAGGTACAATTAATGGACTTCCATATCCATATCCTGGACCCTTAGGACCCGAAGGACCGCAAGGATTACAAGGTTTCAGAGGATCTCAAGGATTAATAGGATTGACCGGTGCTACTGGACCAATAGGACTTCAAGGATCACAGGGTTTTCAAGGATTACAAGGAATAATAGGATTAATCGGTCTAACTGGAGCTACTGGACCCACTGGTTCTACCGGACCAACAGGAATAATTGGACCCATGGGTAATACAGGACCAACAGGAATAATTGGACCCACGGGTTCTACCGGTCCAACAGGTTTTACAGGACCAACAGGAATAATTGGACCCACGGGTAATACAGGACCTACAGGAATAATTGGACCCACTGGTTCTACCGGTCCAACAGGTTTTACAGGTCCAACAGGTTTTACAGGTCCAACAGGTTTTACCGGACATACTGGAGTCACTGGTTCTACCGGTCCAACAGGTTTTACAGGTCCAACAGGAATAATTGGACCCACGGGTAATACAGGACCAACAGGAATAATTGGGCCCACTGGTTCTACCGGTCCAACAGGTTTTACAGGTCCAACAGGAATAATTGGACCCACGGGTAATACAGGACCAACAGGAATAATTGGGCCCACTGGTTCTACCGGTCCAACAGGTTTTACAGGTCCAACAGGAATAATTGGACCCACGGGTAATACAGGACCAACAGGAATAATTGGGCCCACTGGTTCTACCGGTCCAACAGGTTTTACAGGTCCAACAGGTTTTACAGGTCCAACAGGTTTTACAGGTCCAACAGGTTTTACCGGACATACTGGAGTCACTGGTCCTACTGGATCAATAGGTTTAACAGGATCTACAGGTCCTTCTGTCACAATAACTGGTACAGCTAATGAAGTAATTGTTACGGGAAGTTCTCCAAGTTATACATTATCGACTCCACAGCCAATTGCAACATCATCCAGTGTGACGTTTGGAAGTGTGTCAACTCCAAGTTTAACAGCTACAACAAACTTTAATTTACCTTTTATACAAACTGCTACTCCTTTTGGAATTCTTACATCTGGATCTTTAGGTCTTATTGGTGGAAATACTTTAACTAATGGACAACTTCTTATTGGAAATACTAGTGCTGCACCAACCGCTGGATCAATAACAAATTCTACAGGAAATTTAACAATTACCCCTGGTATTGGTAATATTTCAATTGATACAGCTCAAGGTATTCAAACTACATCGAGTCCTAGTTTCGCAGGAATAACTTTAAATACTTCATTAACTAATGATAATACGCAAACTCAACTTTTAGTTAGGAATTCAACCAGTGGTCTTGTTGAATATCGTTCTGAAACAACAGTTCCAACTTTAGGGGTTGGACGATATCATTTAAATACTTCACAATCACTTACATCTAGTTCTGTTACAACTTTAGTGTGGGATACTACAGATACATCAACTACTAATTTAACATTAGCAAGTGGTATTTTTACAATAAATATTGCTGGTGTGTATACATTTACTACTTGTGTAACATTTACGAGTAATACAGTAGGGGAGAGATTTGTGAATTTTAATAAAAATGCAAGTGCAAGTGCTTCAATTGCAGCTCAAAGGCAAAATACAAATTCATTAGATGTATCACAATATAATTCGACTTATTCGGATTCATTTAATGTAAATGATACAATGAAAGTACAAGTTTACCAAACAAGTGGTACGGCATTAACTGTTGTTGGTTTTGCAACATCTATCAGTAATTATTGTTTAATTACGGTTTCATATATTACAAATTAATTTTTCACAGGATGAAAATTAAAAATATATATTATAATATATGAATCCTACACAATTATTTAATAATTTTTACAATGCTTGTGTTTATTTTGCACAATCAAATGGAGATGATAATGTTCAATTTACATTATATGATCCAGGAAATCAACAAGTTCAAATAACATCATGGATTAGTTCGATAACTCCACCCGTTCTTCAACCTACAAATACACAATTATTAGCAATAACATTAGCGGAAGTAGCTACAATAGCAAGACAACAATTAATTAAATCAAGATTACTTAATAATATATTATTAGCTGTAACAACATTAGAAATAGCAACATATATAACTAATCCTCCCATTGGTTTAATGGTATTTAATACTACATTGACAAGTCCGCAAGTTTGGAATGGGACAATATGGCAAACAATTACATAATTATATATAAACGCAATAATTATATTATCTATTAGTATAATTATTATGAGTTTGCAAAATATCTTAGTTCCTAATCCATTGAATCTATTTTGTAAGACACTTAATGGTTTTTCAGTAGGAGCACAAGGGCAATTTATAGGACCTCAAGGTCTACCAGGTCCAAATATATTCAATCAATCATTAAACACGACAAATGCAGTCACATTTTCAAATGTAAATGTTACTAGTGCTTCAAATAGTGGTTTTGTTACTGGTGATAGTACATTTGCAACTGCAGACGGTTCCTTTGCATATTTTAATAATACTTTAATAGGAGATACTGTTGTAGCTAATACAGGTACGAATAAAGTATGCATAGGAAATTCTGGTGGAGTAGCAGTTAATAGTCAACTTCAAATTACTTCTAATTTGGTTAAAGTAAATGCATTTCTTCAAGGATATTATACAACTCCGACAGGAATTGTTGGAGCCACGACAGTGGTTGGAACTGGAGCCACGGTAACAGCAACAGGATCACAACTTGGTGGAACAATAACTTTAACTACCGGAACAGGAACTCCAACAACTGTTGGTTTAATGGCTACAATAACATTTTCAACAGTTCCTACACCAATTTCTAATTTTGGAGTTATTTTATCCCCAGCTAATTCATTCGCTGCCAATTCAACACTAGAATTTTATTCAACAGCTACAAGTACAACAACTTTTACGATATCAAATACGGCAGTATTAGCAGCATCAACAGTTTATGTATGGAATTGGTCAATAGCAATGTAAGTAATTCAAAAAAAGTCTACTAAAGTCTACTAAAGTATATTCTAGAAATGATCCGTATTATCAAAGAATTAGGATATTTATTATTTGGATATCAAAGAATCTATCATTATAAATCGCGAAGTCGTCAGGCTATTTCAAGATATAAGGCTATCGAAGAATTAAATAAAATATATTAAGTAAAAATACATTTTATTCAATATTATAAAAAGCCTTCATCCAGAATTGCATTCTTCTTTCTTCAATATCTTTTGAATATAATCCTCTTACACATTGCTTA
>Ga0206832_10242_pt1 | contig 11995 bp, 12 predicted proteins | sample Alteio_BWOrgCont_74_FD_152896 | JGI IMG/M metagenome (GOLD analysis project Ga0206832, IMG submission 152896) | Enriched cells from forest soil in Barre Woods Harvard Forest LTER site, Petersham, Massachusetts, United States -... | ecosystem: Environmental > Terrestrial > Soil > Temperate forest >... | reverse complement strand
TGGTTAAAAACGGGGCTACATTATAAGCGGGTAAAATCTTTTCTTACGGAACAGTTACCAAAACTTATTAATAACTTCAAGCCACCTAACAAGTGGCTTTTTGTATGAATATTAGATTAATTCTCGCCCTTTTATTTTTAGCAATTATAATTACATTCATTTATTTAGGTAATAAGGCAGCACATGATAATTACCATACTTCCGAAATAAACGGGACAATAGAGAGAATATCAGAATACAAGGAATATGTAACCATATCTGTCAATGGGAATGATTTTAATATCAAATCACGTGCTAATCCATTAAATGGGGGCGATCGGTTTTATAACATCGCAGAAATAAGTGATAGTATTTATAAACCCGCTAATTCTGACACATTAAAACTAATCCACCAAGGAAATATTTATTTATACGAAGCGTATTAATATTTTTTAATAAATGGTGTAAACTAATATATATAGTTACCAATACTTTGGCTCTTATTTGCAAGGTAACCAATCCTAAACCGGCTTTACCGGCTCCAGGCCGTAGCTTTTCATAATAGCCAGTACTTTCTGCATGTCAGGCGGGCCGCCAGCGTTTATCACCGCTGCAATTTCACGGAAATAAGCCGGACCGATAGATGCCGGTGAAAGTGTACAAAGCACCCGCGCTGTTTCATTATGCAAATTATTAAAACCGTGTACAACGCCCCTTTTTACAAAGCAATGATTGCCGGCTTTCAGCTCCACTATTTCAGTGCCGATGGTTTGGGTGATCGTTCCCTCCAATACGTATAGCGTTTCATCTACCTCCACATGAAAATGCGGTGCTGGTACTCTAACATTTGGCGGTACAATCATTTCAAACTGCACCAGTGTGCCATCGGTATCATCACCATCCAGCAAGAAATTAAGCTCAAGGCCGCCCATGCGGATAGTTTCTTTAATAGTAGGGAACATCGTGATTTATGGTTTAAATAAGATAATTAAATGTAATAATTATCTGCCGTAAAAATTAAAAAACTTACTGCCATGTTGTAGCATTTCAGTTTTTCCGACCGTAATGGATATATAATTAACCCCTATTATTCATTATGAAAAGTTTAAGAAAAATTAAGTCGGTTTTGGCAGGTGTTGGTTTTGTGAGTTTGTTATCTATTCTGTTGTTTTCCTGTTTAAAGGATCATAACACCTATATAACAGTGCCAACTGCCCAGTTAATGGTTGTACAAGGTTCGCCGGATGCACCGGCAGAGACGTTGTACCTTAACAACAACAGAGTAACCTCCCAACCCTATAACTACGGGGATTGGGCTGGTTACTTTAACGCATATACAGGTAAACGTCAGGTGGTGTTATACAACTACAATGATCAATCGCAAGTTGCATCAGATACTGTTACCTTAAACCAGGGTGTTGTATATTCATTATTCCTGGCTAACACGTACACAAAGCCGGATTTTATTTTGCTTAAAGATACTATTTCCCAACCTGCCAGCGGAAAAGCAACCATCAGGTTTGTTAATGTAAGTCCGGACGCGGGCGCGGTTGACCTGGAAGCAAATACTACGGTGCTGGTTTCAAACAAAGCATACAAAGGTGCATCATCGTTTTTGCCGGTTACAGGTAATAACACTACCTACAATTTTCAGGTACTAAAAAGCGGAACAAGTACTGTTTTAGCTACTTTAAATAATATTACCATTCAAAACGGAAATGTGTATACTGTTTGGCTGCATGGGCTGGCAGCGGGTTCAGGTACTACAGCGCTAACCGTGGGTATTATTAACAACGTGTATTACTAGGTAATAAATATTGCAATAAAACCGGTTTGGTGTAGCGTATCAGTCGCCGTTACCGTAATGCCATTATAATATACTATAATATGAAGATAAAATTAATTTACCTTATGCCGTTAATGGCAGTTTTATTGATTACGGCGTGTGCTAAAAGCAGTAACAACTCAACCACATTTACTTTACCAACTGGAAATTTTACTGGTCAGTTTTTACGTGTACACTATAGCAAAACAAATTTAAAGTATGATACGCTAAAGGCTAATCTTAATTTAGCTATGGCACAAAGTACTGGTTTTGCTATTACCGGCGACACCTCTACCCTGCATGCTGGTAGTTATGGTTCATATGCGGCAAATGCGTACTACATTCAGTTTGTTGATGCAACCTATTCAGCAACTGCGCCTTTTACCAAATATCACTTATCGGGTGTGTATAATTATACCTATGATGGCTCAACATTAGGTATTTATATAATTTATGGTGATACAGTGAAACTGCAATACAATTTTAAAAAGACCACCAATTAATTATCATTCATAACCGGTGAATAGATAATTTTGTAATTCCGAAAAGGTACAGGGTCTTAAAATAATGGGGCCCTGTATCTTTTTTTTAAGATCTGGCGATAATCAATATTAACAAGGAACAGGTTAATGCTAAAACCGGCCCGCATTGCAGAAGAAGAGCTTATAGCGCAATGTAAAAAAGGTAGTTTAAAGTACCAGGAAATGTTGTACACTCAATTTTATGGCTTTGCTATGGGCATTGGTTTGCGCTACAGTATTAACAGAGACGATGCCTTAGAGGCTGTTAATGATGCATTTATAAAAATATTTAAGAATATAAACGAATATAACCCGGCCAAACCCTTTAAAGCCTGGCTGGCTACGGTTGTAATTAATACAGCCATTGACAGGCGCCGGAAAGAACTAAAACACCAGCTAAATACCGACCTGGATGATGCCATGATGGTGCAGCACAGCGTTAGCACTATGGATAATCTGGATGCCCAGGATATTTTAAAACTGCTGGGCCAGCTGCCTGCTATACATGCCACTATTTTTAATATGTATGAAATTGATGGCTACAATCACGATGAAATTTCACAAATGCTGGGGATAGCAACAAGCTCGTCGAGGGTATACCTCACCCGGGCGAAAGAAAAATTAAGAAAGTTATTATTAATCACTACATATAATGAGCGACGATCAGTTAGATGATGACTTAAAGAAACGCATTAAGCAGGTGTTTGATAATTACGAAGACGACACCGCTAATGAAGGCTGGCTGCTGCTCAGGGAGAAATACCCGGAGAAGGAGGAAGAGGACCGCGGTATATTCTGGTTGTGGCGCATGGCGGGGGTGGCAGCACTTTTACTTATAGCGTTGGGCGCCGGCTTGTGGTTTAATTTTCATGGAACAGGTAAACAAAATATTGCTCAGCATAACAAAAAGAAAGAAATTACTGACACAGCTACCACTTCAAAAATAGCGACTATACCAGGCAGTAAAAAACAAGCAACAGACTCAGGAGCGAGCCTTGCTTATCAGCAACAAGCAACAGCTACAGTTGCCACACATACTTATGGGCCTGTTAAAAATACGCCATTTGCGCAGGCGGGCGTAAACCCTATGAATACACCTGCAAATACAGGTGTTGCCGCGTTCACCGCTAAGGCAGATAGCAATACTGTTAAAGGCGTTGCAGCCTATAAAGCTGATAAAAAGAATAATTTATCTAATGGTGTCGACAGTTCTGCAAATAAAACTGTTGTAGCCAATACCCCTGCGGATAACAAACCATTAACCCTTATTTCTACAAGGCCAGCAACAGCTCCTGCTACAAAGGAACAGCCCAAGGTAGTTGCCGATAACCAGGTAAGCAAAGGTATGCAGGCGCTATTTGATAAGGAAGCAAAAAACAGGGCCACACAAAACACCGAAGAGCAAAAAACCATCGATAAAAAAGTAGCATTTGGCATATATGCGGCCACTTATGTAAACTATGCCAAGGGCAGCGACAAGCAATTTAACACAGGTGTTGGTGCAACAGCGGATATCAGGTTAACGGATAATCTAAGGCTTTCAACCGGTGTATCAATAGGGCAAAATACTTTAAGTTATGCCAATAATAATACTACCGCAGTTATACCTGTGGCGCTAATGGCTGCAGCTTCGCATAATTTTACGGCTAATTCAAGTAGTGTATTGTATTCAGTTGCCCCTGCATCAAGCAACCTGAATGCAAATCTGGTTAACCTGGATATCCCTGTCGACCTGAAATATGTGTTTAACCCGCAAAAGGGTAATACGTATGTTTCGGCCGGATTTAGTTCTGGTACATTTATTAATGAAACCTATAACACTACCTATAACTATAATGGTAATGGATCATCTATACAACAGACCGGTGATGCGACCCACAAATCATTCGATAATTTTTATTTCGCGCAGATGCTTAATGTGTCTTTTGGTGTAGGCTATCCTATTGGTAAAAATCAATTGATTATTGAGCCATTCTTCAAATACCCGCTCAACGGGATGGGCGATGAGCACCTGTTGTTCGGCTCAGGAGGTCTAAACCTTAAATTCAATTTCGATCCGCCTAAGAACAAACACTGATAATTTATTCGGGGCTCAAATTATAGTACCCGGAAGTTTAAAAGGAGGAGTCATGCTGAGGCACTCGAAGCATGCGGGCAAAGGCCTTTATGCTTACCCTTCGAGTGCCTCAGGGTGACCCTCATGCCCGATATTATAGATTGGGGCACCGACAAAAATGGCTTATAAAATAGAACGGATCAAACCGCCTTCAACTCTTATTGAAGCCCCGTTTGTAGCCGAAGCCAGCGGACTAACATAGTAAGTTACTGTATGAGCCACTTCATCAACCGTTGCAAACCTTTGCAGTAATGAAGTTGGGCGCATGTTTTTAAAGAAATCTTCTTCCACCTTATCTGTTGATACATTGCCTGATCTGGCCAGATCTTCAATAAAACCTCCTACTCCTTTTGATTTGGTTGGTCCCGGTAAAATGGCATTAACCGTTACTTCGGTTCCCTGTGTTAGCTCTGCCAGGCCGCGGCTTATAGCCAGTTGCGCTGTTTTGGTCATGCCGTAATGGATCATTTCATCAGGGATAAAAACGGCAGATTCGCTGGAGATAAAAATAATACGTCCCCAATTCTTCTTCAGCATCTTTGGCAAAAAATGGCGCGATAACCGTACGCCGCTCAATACATTCACTTCAAAAAAGCGGAACCAATCTTCATCAGGGATATCCTCAAAGGCCTTAGGTTCAAAAATGCCCGCGTTGTTGATCAGGATATCGATATCCGGCAACTGGTTAATTAACTGTTTAACGTCGTCGGCTTTAGAAAAATCAGCCGGGACGCCTGATACCTGTGCACCTTTAACCAATGCTTTCAGTTCTTCAACTGCCTTATCAACGCCGTCCTGCGTGCGGCCATTGATGATGACCTCTGTGCCTTCCTGTAATAAACTTTGGGCTATTGCAAAGCCAATGCCCGCTGTTGAGCCGCTTACAAAGGCTATTTTATTTTTAAGTTGTAAATCCATGTTTAAATGTTTTTTGGCTAAATTATGGCATAATGGGTTTAACTATATAATAGTTATGTAAAACCTATAGTTACAGGCATAGCTTCTATAGTCATTTTTTTTTAAAGAGGTTTACTCTCTTCCGGAATAATGCAGTCAAAAAGCCCGGGCATTCGGGCTTTAGGGAGATTATTTAGTTTGGCCATGTCTTTTACCTGCCGTAATATGTGCTAAATAAATTAAATTTATAGCCGGTTATAATTCTTAATGTTGAATAAAAAGTGCAGCGGTAAAAATTTGATCACGGTTTGGAATCGTGGTAAATGGCTACAGTTTATTCTTTTGCTGCTGCTATTTGGTGTTGATGCCTTTGCACAGGCGCCTCATATAGTTTATCAAACTCCGCAAGTCTATAAGGTAAATATAAATATTGGAAGCCTAACACCGGGTAACCATGGTGGGCCGGTACCGCCAAACGTGTATGGCCAGGTTACCACATTTGCGGGTAATGGTATAAGCGCTTCAGCTGATGGTCCGGCTAATAGCGCCAGTTTTGTAAGCACAAGGGGATTAGCCATTGATAATGCAAACAACATTTATGTAGCCGATAATGGGGGTAATAAGATAAGAAAGATAACCCCCGCCGGGCTGGTAACTACAGTTGCGGGCAGTGGTACTCCCGGTGCAATGAACGCTACAGGGACAAATGCCAGCTTTACCAACCCTACCGGATTAACAGTAGATGCTGCCGGTAATATATATGTAGTTGATTCAGGAAATCATCTGATCAGGAAAATAGCACCTAATGGCGCAGTAACTACTTATGCCGGAAGTGGTTTTGCTGGCTTTAATAATGGCAACGCAACAATGGCCAGCTTTGATTTTCCTAATGACGCAATTATTGATGGTGCGGGCAATCTATATGTTTCAGATTATGTAAGCGATGAGATCCGGAAAATTGCACCTGATGGTACAGTTAGTACATTAGCAGGTTACCCGGTAATCGGTTCAACAGATGGAACGGGGGCTATTGCGAGGTTCTATAACCCCAGTGGCTTAACCTTTGATGCAAAAGGAAATATTGTAGTTGCTGACGCGAATAATGAATTAATAAGGCAAGTAACACCTGCTGGCGTAGTTACAACGCTTGCGGGCGATGGTACCAAAGGTGCAAACAATGAAACCGCCAAAACTTCAAACTTTCAATATCCGACTGGGGTTACTTATGACGCTTTAGGAAACTTATATATAGCGGATACCTTTAATTCGCTCATCCGTAAAATAGACCCTGTGGGTAATATAACAACCTTTGCAGGTATTGCCGGTGTTTATAGCCTTAAAAATGGTGACAGGCTATCAGCCACTTTTAATGACCCTATGGGGGTAGTAGCAGACAACAATGGCAATTTATATGTATCAGACGAGGGTAATTTTGTAATCAGGAAAATAGCATTAACGGGCTATGCTATTGATAAACCGTTACCCGCAGGCTTAGTGTTTGATGCCACAACGGGTATTATCAGCGGCACGCCAACAGCAGCTTCACCTGCTGCCAATTATACCATTACCGCTTACAATACCAGCGGCAGCAGCAGCGCGGTTGTAAATATTACGGTACTGGCAGCCGGTTTCTCATTCCCGGCCATCCCCGCAAAAACCATATGCGATGTTGATTTTGATCCCGGTGCAACCGGCGGCACAGGCACCTACACTTATACCAGCGGCAACTTGCCCGTAGCAACTATCATTGCCGGAAAGATTCACATTGTTGGTCCCGGTACATCAACCATTACGGCAAATGATGGCTCGGGGCCACAAACGCAAACATTAACTGTTAGTCCGTATGTAATACCATCAATAACCGTATCGCCGGATTTCTATAGTTCGTGCTATGGCATACCAGTTACTTATACTGCAACTGTAATAAATGGTGGGGTTAATCCTACCTACCAATGGAAAGTGAATGGCCAGCCTGCAGGCACCAATAGCGCCACATTCGCCAGCAGCACTTTAAATACGAACGATGTTATAACCTGTACCCTTACTAATAACAGCGATTGTACCCAGGGCCCGGTAACATCAAATACTGCGACTTTAACGGCGCCGCCTATGACTACCCCCACACTTAAAATACAGGCAATAACCAGCAGCTCCGTACCGGCCGGGACGGATATTTCATTTACGGCCACACTTATTAACCCCGCTACCGGCCCTAGTTACCAATGGCAGGTAAATGGCGCAAGCGTCGGTACTAACAGCCCTGTATTCACCAGTAATTGTTTTAATGATGGGGATATAGTCACCTGCATAGTTACTTATGAAAGCGGTAAGTGCGTTACTGCCTTATCCGCAACATCAAACCCAATTAGTGTAACTATTACTAACCCTTTAGCAGTAAGTATAACAGCATCGGCCAATAACATATATGCGGGTACGCCGGTTACTTTTGCAGCTATACAAAGTGTTAATCCGGTATTATATCAATGGATGGTGAACGATAAGAATGTGGGTGTCAGCAGCTCTAATTTTATCACTACAACGCTCCATAATGGTGATGTGGTTACCTGTATGGTTATGTTAGCCAGTGGTTGTAGTGTATCAGCCATAAGTAATCCAATAGTAATGTCAATAATGCTCACATCAGACATTGCTATCCCCAATGCTTTTACACCTAATGGCGATGGTATTAACGATTTGTGGGATATACCGGCATTGGCTAATTTCCCCAGTTGCATCGTGAATATTTACAACAGGTATGGAACGTTATTGTATAACTCACGGGGCTACAGTAAACCATGGGACGGCAACTATAACGGCAGTAAGTTACCTGTAGCCACTTATTATTATGTAATTGACCTGGGCATTAAAAGCCCTAAACTGAGTGGTTATATAACGCTCATAAGGTAGTGTATTATTATAGATGCCCTAGCGCCAGTTGCGCCACCTCTTCGCCGACTAAGCTGCCCATGGCTACGCCCATACCATTACAGCGTACCGCGCAAAATATGCCGGGCTCAATTTGTTTAACTATAGGGTGTATATCCTCGCCAAAACCCATAATACCGCTCCACCAATAATCTATCTCAAAATCCTGACCGGGGAGTATAACATCTTTTAGATAAGTATATAACTGCTGCTTCACGGTTTCAGTATGCCCGAACTCCCAGGTAGCTTCCGAATCAAAATCGAGGTTGCGCCCGCCGCCAAACAGTATGCGGTTATCAATATTTCTGAAATAATAATAGCCTTCATCAAAATGGTAGGTGCCTTTAAGCTTTAACCCGCTAATCGGTTTGGTAACCAGCACCTGCCCGCGTCCCGGCACTACCTTTAAACCCGGGAACAGCTGACTAGCGAAAGCATTGGTTGCCAGTATAAGCTTGCCTGTTTTAAAGCTCCCTTGCGATGTTGACAGATGGATGCCATCGCTATGCCTTTCAACCTTTGTTACCGCACAGGAGTTTAAAACCAGTATATCCGCTTCGTAAACCTTTTGCAATAAAGTGCGCATCATTTTACCTGTATTTATCTGGCCCTCATAGGGGTTGTAGATCATCCGGCTAATGCCTTTAAAGCCAAAATCGGTAATTTTAGCATTGGCTACTGCATAAATGTCAGGCTCGCCAATAGCTTGCTGTAATAATTTATTAAGATAGGGAATCTGGTCGATCACTTCATCGGCATGTCGGGTTTCGCGGGTCATAAATAGCTCATAGCCACCATTCTGATAGAAATCTATATTGGCATCCCCCAAATTTTGCCGCAGGCGCTGCAGGCCACGCCATTTATAATCAACCATACGCACAACTTCATTTTCTGATGATTGCTTTAAGCCTGCAAGTTGCTCTGATACAGTGCCAAAGCAGGCGAACCCAGCATTTTTAGTGCTTGCGCCGGTGGGTAAAAAACCGCGTTCCAAAACCAATATCTTTAAGGCAGGTTGTTCCTTTTTTAAGTGCAGGGCGGCACTCAGGCCCACTAATCCACTTCCGATAATAATTACATCAGCATTATCAATAAAAGCGCTGCGTTCCCAATATGAAAATGTTGTCTCCGGATTCATAGGATAAAAAAGTTAAAAGAAGTACAATTAGGGGATTAAAGTACAAGCAAAATCCAGTTTTTGAATTTTCACTTTTGAATTTTTACTTCCAACTGGAATGCTTTTTGAAATAGTTAATATACAAAAAAATAATATGAATCATTTAGCATTAATTACAGGATATATAGCGCCTGGTTCGGCCTGGTTCCTTATGATCGTTATTGCGATAGTAAGTTTTATTGTGCAATGGCGATTCAAAAGCAAATTTAAACAATATTCAGAGATTGGGCTGTTATCCGGCCTATCAGGTGCCGATGTAGCCGAAAAAATGCTGCGGGATAACGGCATTTATGATGTGCAGGTAATATCGGTTGAAGGCCAATTGACCGACCATTACAACCCCGAAACAAAAACTGTTAACTTGAGTCCGGATGTGTTTTACAGTCGAAGTGTAGCCGCTGCAGCGGTTGCCGCGCACGAATGCGGGCATGCTGTACAACATGCAAGGTCATACGCTTGGTTAAGCCTGCGCACATCACTGGTGCCGGTTATCAACGTAGCATCAACCTTAACACAATGGACCTTATTTTTAGGTTTGATGCTGTTGTTTTTTACGCATAACCCCTTTGTGCTGGCTATAGGTGTTGCCGCGCTGGCAGTGGTAACGCTATTCAGCTTTATTACGCTACCGGTTGAGTTTGATGCAAGCCGCCGTGCATTGGCATGGTTAAATAATAATTACACCGTTATGCAGACCCGTGAAGAACATGAGCAAGCTAAAGATGCACTTTGGTGGGCCGCCATGACTTACGTAGTCGCCGCCCTCAGCGCGCTGGCTACTTTGATGTATTACGCTTCGTTTTTGTTGAATAGGAGAAATTAGCCCCCCGGCCCCCCTGAAGGGGAGCAATTTATTAGATTATCCAGAACCCGCTTTATGCGGGTTTTTTTGTTGGCTGATTTTCGTCTGCATGAAATTCTAATTGAATTCTAATCTAAACCATCAAACTTAAACTTTGTCACAGTGTAGTTACATAAACTATAAAACAATTATGAAAAAGTTAGCAAAAGCGTGTTTACTTATAACGGCAGTATTGTTTGCCGCCCCTAAAGTGCATGCACAAATTAGTATTGGAGTTACAATTTCGGCCAACGTTGCGCCACCTGCTTTGCCGGTCTACGTGCAACCAGCCTGTCCTATCGATGGTTATTTATGGGTTGCCCGGTTATTGGGCCTATGATAATGATAGCGGCGATTATTATTGGGTACCCGGTGTTTGGGTAGCCCCGCCAACCCCTGGCTATTTATGGACACCCGCCTATTGGGGATACGACGGTGGTGTTTACGGTTTCCACCCTGGCTACTGGGGAAGGCACGTTGGCTTTTATGGTGGTATTAATTATGGTTATGGTTACGGTGGCGTTGGCTTTGGCGGCGGTGCGTGGTCAGGCAATACCTTCCGTTATAATACCGCGGTGGTTAATGTGAATACTACTGTGGTGCATAATACTTATGTAGATAAAACAGTGATAGTTAATAATGTTACCGTTAACAACCATAACAGCTTTAATGGCCCCGGCGGTGTTACTGCAAAGCCGCGCCCCGAAGAACTGGCAGCCATGAAAGAGCAGCACGTGCCGCCGACCAGTCAGCAGCAATCGCATGAGCATACTGCCAGCCAGGATAAGAGCCAGTTTGCATCAGTTAATCACGGCAGGCCTAATAATGCAGCCATGAACAAGGTTGGCGGTAGCCACTTTACCCCTGAGGGACAAAAGGCCCCGCGTACTAATAACAACGGTAACAGGCCAAATAATAATGCTGCCAATGCTGGTCATCAAAACAATGATGCAACCAAACAGCCAATCACGCAACAGGGCGAGCATGCAAATAATAATGCTGCCACACATGATGACGCTGCGAAAGCTACTAATGCTGAAAAACAGGATCAGCAACAGGCACAGCAGCAACATGCGCAACAGCAACAGCATAACCAGCAGCAGCAACATGTGCAACAACAACATACTCAGCAGCAGCACAAACAACAGCCACAGCATAAATCTGCACCAAGGCCGCATGCTGCACCAAAGCACGAAAAATAATATAATACCCCTATAATAATACACCCATAATACGCCCCGCCTGTTAAACAGGCGGGGCTTTTTGTTGGCATATATTTGACCAACCGCGCATATTTGCCGACGAACCCCCGGTTTATTAATTTGCAGATGCTTAATATTGTGTTGATTTTTAAATGCTTATCGCAATATGTCAACTGCCCTGCAAACCAGCCAGCCCGCAATTATCCCATCGCAAAAGATCTATTACCTGGATCATATAAAAGTACTGCTTACTGTTTTGGTGATACTGCATCATTCATTTATTACCTATGGCGGCCCGGGCGGATGGTATTACAGGCAGCCCACTACCAGCGAGGGCGCATTAATACCCATGACGGTGTTTGTAGCAACCAACCAGGCATTTTTTATGGGCTTGTTCTTCCTGTTATCGGGCTATTTTATTGAGCCATCGTTAAAGCGCAAAGGAACTAAGGTTTATTTGCTCGACAGGCTGAAACGATTGGGTATCCCGCTGGTGTTTTATTCGCTCATCT
>Ga0206832_10241_pt1 | contig 11995 bp, 6 predicted proteins | sample Alteio_BWOrgCont_74_FD_152896 | JGI IMG/M metagenome (GOLD analysis project Ga0206832, IMG submission 152896) | Enriched cells from forest soil in Barre Woods Harvard Forest LTER site, Petersham, Massachusetts, United States -... | ecosystem: Environmental > Terrestrial > Soil > Temperate forest >... | reverse complement strand
TATTTAATCTAACATTCAAATGTATAAAAATTTTACTGATTTTATAGGCAGTAAGCAACCTTGCCGCCTTTATAAACCCCTGCTCATCATGAAATTAACTCTTATTTTGCTAACGGCTACCTTTTTACAGGTGTCGGCGGCAACATATGGTCAAAAGGTTACTTTAAAGGTAAAAAATGCTACCGTTAAAGAAGTTTTTGCAAAAATACAGGCTCAAACGAGCTATGATTTTTTATATAATATTGATGACCTGAAGCAGTCGAAACGGGTAACGCTGGATCTGCAAAATACCGATTTGAAACAGGCGCTGGATGTTTGTTTCAGTAATCAGCCGCTGGATTACAGTATAGAAAATACCAGTATCTTAATCACCAAAAAGCAGGCGAAAAAGCTAAGCGATGCACCCAAAAGAGCCATCACCGGTAAAGTAACAGACAGTGCTGATGCAGCACTTCCCGGTGTAACTGTAACTGAAAAGGGTACAACAAACGCCGTGATTACTGACGCAAACGGAAAGTTTAATATTTCTGTAGCTGATAATGGAGCTGTGCTGGTATTCTCTTTTATAGGCTTTACAACACAGGAGGTTCCTGTTAGTGGGAATGCTCCGATAAGTATAAGGCTAAAACCAAATAACACCAGTCTTAATGAGGTGCTTGTAGTTGCTTATGGTACACAAACAAAGGCTTCACTTACAGGCGCGGTTAACCAGGTAAATGCCAAAGATATAGGCGATAAACCGGTACTTAACGTATTACAGGCCTTACAAGGCGAATCGCCCAACCTTATTATCCAACAAACCGCACAGGATCCGGGCAGTGGTGTTAATCTTAATATCCGCGGCGTTGGTACCACTGGTGATAACACACCACTGGTGGTAATTGATGGTGTTGTGGGTGGTAATATAAACACCCTGAACCCCAACGATGTTGCCAGTGTATCTATTTTAAAGGATGCCGGTTCTGCTGCCATTTATGGTTCACGCGCGGCTAATGGCGTTATCCTGGTAACTACCAAGAGCGGAAAGATCAATCAAAAACCAACTATAAGTTTTGATGGCAGTTATGGCATCCAGCACCCTGATGTGCTGTTACATAAAGTTGATGCATGGGAAAATGCCTATTATAAAAACGAATCACTGGTTAATTCAGGCTTACCGCCGGCATATACCCCGGAGCAGATCCAGCAATTAAAAGACCAGGGCAACGGTACCTGGGATGAGCAGCATGTGTTAAAGAACGCGCCGTTACAATCTGAAAACGTGTCTGTTACCGGTGGCGGTGCAACCAGTTCTTATTTTATTTCAGGCGGATATCAAAATCAGGGAAGCAACATTGTAGGTAACGGCGGCTCAGGGGCTGATTATGGTTACCAGAAATATAATGTGCGCATGAACCAAACCTCCATTATTGGCAAGTTAAAGGTGAACCTCATATTAAGTTATGATAAAACACAGAACAAAACCAACACCATGGGCGATAATAATCTTTTTGCCGATGCGAACCGCGTACCCTATAACTATAGCTGGCAGGATGCCAACGGTAATTATCTGACCAACCCGGTATCGTCACAGTTCAACGTTTTAGGAGCTGTTGAGCAAGGTGGTTACAATCAAACTAATAATGATGAGTTTTTTGGTACACTAAACGGACAGTTGAACATCAATAAGGACATTAAGTTAACGGGAATTGTAGGCGCCACTGTTACCGATAACAGCACCTTTTCCAGAACTATACAGGTTAATGATGTGCCTACAGGTGTATCAGGTGATAATACACCAGTTTATGATAACAGCTATAAACAGCTTCTGATAAATTCACAGTTTTTTGCAGAATACAACAAGCAGATAAAAGCAAACAAATTTCACGTGTTGCTAGGTATCTCTAACGAGTCTTTTAGTTCATCGGGCTTCCAACTGCAGGAATTATATACCGATCCGCAATTGGGTGTACCAACTACCGGCACAACGCTCGATGCCAATAACTCTTACAATAGCAATAACATGACGTCTGAAACCAGCCTGGATTCATTCTTTGGTCGCGTTAATTATTCTTATAAAGACCGTTATTTTCTGGAAGGTGATTTCAGGGAGGATGGCTCATCAAAATTTGCGCAGGGGCATAGGTGGGGATTCTTTCCATCCATAGCAGGATCATGGCTTGCATCTGATGAGTCGTTCATGAAGCCATTGACCAATGTGTTTAATCTGCTGAAATTCAGAGCTTCATATGGTGTGTTGGGTAATCAGAATGTTAATGCTTATCAATACCAAACTACCTATTTCCCATACCAAAATGCCTACGGATTTAATAATGCCGTTGTGGGTGGTGCAGGGTATACTTTAGGTAACCCCGACCTGACATGGGAGCGTGCAGCTACCCTAAACCTCGGTATGGATGCGGCGTTTTTAAATAATAAACTGAATGTTTCAGTTGATTATTTTAAGAAAACCACCAGTGATATACTTGCTCCGCGCTCAGATGTTCCCGCGCTTTACGGTGCCGGTTTCCCTGATTATAATATCTCAAAGGTTGAAAACCAGGGCTGGGAAGCGACAATATCTTATACACTTAAAAGTAATGCAGTGACGCAAAGCTTCGCCTTTAATATAGCTAACAGCAGTAATAAGTTGCTTGCATTCAGCTATGGTGCCAATGAACAGATCAATAATTTAGGTGAATATTCATTGTTAAGAGAAGTAGGTCAGCCGGTAACGCAATATTATGGTTATAAAGTTGCAGGGATCTTTCAAACAGAAGCCGAGGTTCAAAGTTCGGCTAAACCTGCCGGACTTACACTTGCCCCCGGCGATCTGAAATATGTGGATCAAAACCACGATGGTGTTATTGATCAAAAGGATATGGTACCGCTTGGTAATCCATTCCCCAAATTTACATTCGGCTTCACTTACAGAATTGCTGTAAAAGGATTCGACATGTCGATATTCATCCAGGGTGTTGGCAAACGAACTGAATTTATCAGGGGCGAGGAAGTTGAGCCGTTCCACTACAACTATGGTAATACCTTGTTCGAAAACCAAACCGATTTCTGGACACCATCAAACCCTGGTGCTAAATATCCAAGACTGGCAGCTATCGGCTCAGATTCAAATACCAATAACTGGCGTGATGGCTCGGACATCTACAGCTTAAACGCTGCTTATGCACGTTTAAAAAATGTAAATATCGGCTATACCTTTCCTCGTGATATGACTAAAAAAGCAGGTATAGAAAAGTTAAGGATATCACTGGTTGGTCAAAATCTGTACACACTAACCAAAATGAAATTTATAGATCCTGAATCATCTGAATTTGATAACAATACAGGTTTAGGAACTTCATCAAGCAGCGGTCGCTCTTATCCAATGCCTATCTTCTACGGAGTAGGTTTAGATGTGACTTTTTAATTCATTTAAAAATATAAAATACCATGAAATATTTTAAAAAATTATTCATTGCAACGCTGGTTATAATGGCAGCAAGCGGTTGTAAGAAGCTTAACCTGGTACCTACAAATCAATTTACTGATCTGGACTTTTGGACCACCAGCATAAACGTTAATAATGCGTTGAATAACAATTACAGTTTGATGTATAACGACAACCTTTATTTTTTTAATGATGATATGTCTGACAATGCCTACAGTAGCGGGAATGATCCGATTGCGACAGGAAGTTTTAATGCATCAACAGCAAAATTTATTGGCGATTGGAAATTCTACTATTCCGGTATAAATTCATGTAACCTGTTCCTGGCTAATGTTGACCAGAATAAAACATTGGGAACCAGTGTTATCACCAGTATGAAAGCCGAAGTTAGGTTTATACGGGCCTGGCATTATTTTAATTTAATGAAATGGTGGGGAGATGTTCCGCTGATTACCACTGTTATTACGCCGGACCAAGCCAAAGTAATTGCCAGGAGCCCGCGTACTACTGTGTTAAACTTTGTTACCAGTGAGTTAGAAGCCTGTGCCGCCGCATTACCATCAAAAGATCAATATGCTGTCGCAGATAATGGACGTATTACCAATGGTGCCGCGCTTGCTTTAGAAGCCCGTGTATTACTATATGAAGGCAACCGCATGGCTGATGTAGTAACCATTTGCGAAAAGCTGATGAATAACCCGTCGACTTACGGTAATTATGCTCTTGCAGCTGATTATGGGAGCTTATTTAGTAATAGCAACGTTAACAAGAACAATACAGAAACTATGCTTGCCCTTCAATATGTGGAAGGCGCCCCGGGAAGAACATGGTCGGATGATTTTGATTTTGCCCCGATATCTACAGGAGCCCGCGTTAACAGCCTTGCCCCAACGCAGGAGCTGGTAAACGATTACATCATGACTAACGGTAAGTCTATTACCGATCCGGCTTCGGGTTACGATGAGAGTAATCCCTACGTTAACCGTGATCCAAGGCTTACTGCAACTATAGTTTATGATAAATATAAGTGGCTAAACCCAGATGGTACTACACAGATCATCTACATAAAACCAGGTACTGATCCGGTTAGGCCCGCCCTGAACGAGTATGTTCCCGGCAATGAGGCAGTTTCGCAATCAGGATATTATTGGAGAAAATACTTCGATCCTAATCATCTTCCCGGATTTGTTTCAGGCTTGAATTTACACCTGATCAGGTGGGCTGAAGTTTTACTGGATTATGCAGAAGCTGAAAACAGTCTGGGCCAGATGAATGCCGATGTATGGAACAAAACTATTATGCCACTAAGGCAGAGGGCCGGTTTTACCGATCCGAACGCGTTGAACTATCCGGGTAATAGTGATATGACGGATATCATCAGGAGAGAACGCAGGGTAGAACTGGCTATGGAAGGCCTGAGAACAGAGGATATTCGCAGGTGGAAGCTGTCAGAAACTGTATTGAACGGCTATGCGCATGGTGCACAGTTCAGCGGTGACCCAACAGTTGATGATGGCTATATCAGGGTTCAGTTACGCCATTTTGATGCAACAAAAAACTATTTGTGGCCCATACCACAATCAGAATTGAATCTTGATAAAAATTTAACCCAGAATTCAGGCTATTAATCCATATCCCAAAAATCGAATAAAATGAAAACTATTATAAAAATGAGTTTGATGGTTATGTTAGCCATACTTGCTTTTAACTCATGTAAAAAAGATACGCGGGCACTTGATCTTACGGTAGCCCCGGTAACCACGCTTGATGCCCCGGCAGATCAGGCTAGTTTTAGCCTGCAGCCTGCAACCGGCCCAAGCATTGTATTTAAGTGGGAACCTAGTGCAACCCAGGACCTGGTACTTTATGAAGTAGCGTTTGATAAAGCTAATGGTGATTTCAGCAAGCCCATTTACAAGGTGCTATCAGATGGTTCGGGCATCCAGACCCAGGCAACTATAACACAAAAGGTTTTAAATACAATAGCATCATTAGCTGGCGTTGCCGCATCCAGTACAGGCACATTTAAGTGGGCGGTTATTGTTTCCAAAGCAACTAATGCAAAGGTAAGCACGGTAAACCATACTATACAGGTTACCAGGCCGGCCGGCTTTGCTATTGTGCCCGATTCACTTTTCCTTACCGGTTCATCTACAGAGCAGGGTACTGATGCTTCAAAAGCGATAGCCTTCAAAAACACAGGTAACGGCACATTCGAGCTTTATACATCATTACAGGCAGGTACTTATACCATGATTGATAAAAGAACGGGAACGCCAACAGTATATTCAATACAAAATAATACCAACGTTGTAGCTAACGGAAGCACTACCGTAACTGGTAACAAAGCTGTTTACAGAATAGATATAGACCTAAGCAATGCAGCGGCTAACCTCACCCAAATCGTATCGGTAGGGCTATGGTCGGCGCCTGATAATAAGATCTGGTTTACCCTGCCTTATATCGGCAACAGCCAATGGGAACTGGATAACTGGCCGCTGGTTATCCCCGCAGAATCATATGGAAACGACAGCCGTTATAAATATCAGTTTACAACTATAAACTCAGCAGGAGTGCAATCATTGGAATGGTACGGCAGCATAAATTCTGACAATCCGGATCCGGGCCCAACCAGCCCGGCATCATATTATTACATGTACCCGGTTGATAATTCACAGTTTAATTATTGTTTCAAGATCGATCCTAATGACAATAATAAAAACATTAATGTTAATGTAAATTATAGTCCGGGTATACCTAATTACACTAATACCATTACTATACACTAAGTAATTTTCAGGGTTACGGTTATGGCCGTAACCCTTTATGATATTAAAATCTACCTATGAAAAACAAATTTATCAACTACGTTAAAGTAGCGCCTGTATTAATAATAACGCTCGGGTTATATGCCTGTTCTAAAAGTGGTACCTCGCCGGTAAACACTAAACCTACTGACACGACCACGAAAACACCATTCGTTTATAACTACGCGTCACTTGCCGATTCGTTGCAGAGTGCAACGTACGTTACGTTCATATCTGCCGATAGGAATTATTTTATTCAAAATAACAGCGGCAACAACGCTTTTAATTACTGGCCTCAAGCGCATATGCTGGATGTTTTAGACGATGCTTTTTTGAGAACAAAAAACAGCCTTTATACCCAACGAATGAAAACCTTGCTAAACGGTATTAAAGTGGCAAACGGCGGTGCTTATCCAAATGAATTTTATGATGATATGGGATGGCTGGCAAATGCAAGTCTCAGAGCTTACAAAACAACCAATGACGCGGATTATTTGAGTGTAGCCCAAACCTTATACACCGAAATAAAAGGAGGCTCAAATAGTGTAGCCGGAGGCGGTATAGCCTGGCAAAGAACACAGCTGTATTATAAGAATATTCCTTCAACCGGAAACGCAACCATACTAGCCGCCCGGTTTTATGAATTGCAAAACAATGCTGATGATCTTGCTTTGGCAAAAAGCCTCTATACCTGGATGAAAGCCACCTTAGTAAACCCAACTACCGGCGTTGTGTACGATGGTATTAACCGTAATCAGGATGGAATGGTTGATAACTGGGAGTTTACCTATAATCAGGGTTTATTTATAGGCTCGGCTGTTGAACTATATAATATTACCAAAGATCCTATGTATCTGCAGGATGCTATACTTACAGCTAATAATGAGCTGGTTGACCCTAATCTTACATCGGGTGGTATATTAAAAAGTGAAGGTCAGGGCGATGGCGGCTTATTTAAAGGAGTAGCCGTTCGTTACCTTACATTGCTGGTAAATTTGCCTGATCTTGATAATGCAGACCGGACGAAATATGCCACGTTTCTGCAAAAGAATGCACAAACGCTATATACAAAAGGCATTGGCCGGCCGTCGTATATGATTAGTCCCGACTGGTCGCAACAACCATCAGGCAGTACGGATTTAACCACGCAACTAAGTGGTATTATGACGATTGAAGCAGCGGCAGCACTTAAAACCGAAGCTTTGATCAAATAAACCAACTTGTGCTGATGAAATTTTGATAAATTGAACACATTCAAGCTAAGCTTATGAAAAAGAATTTTATAGCAGTTTTTTTACTTTTATTATTTATAACCAATTACTTAAAAGCTCAAAAATCACCGGTTAATTATGTTAATCCCTTGTTGGGGACAGCCACTTTGTGGGATGCCAAAGACCTTGGATTTGTACCTACACACAGAACCTGGGGCGCCGAAGTATTTCCTGGAGCATCGCTGCCAAATGCTATGGTTCAACTGAGCCCTGTTACCCAGTTTCACAGTGGTTCGGGTTATCAATATGAAGATACGGTGATCTATGGTTTTATACATACCAGTAAAGGGCATTGGAATTTATGCAACATCCCTTTAATGCCTGCCACAGGAGACATTGTGGCCGATGATTATAAATCAGGCTATAGCCATAAAAATGAATCAGCACATCCCGGTTATTACCAGGTTTACCTGGAACGATATGGCATTAATGTTGAATTAACCTCAACACTACGATGCGCTTTCCATAAATATACTTTTAAGCCCGGTGCTTCCAAAAAACTGATAGCCGATCTGGCGCTATCAAATGAAAGGGTACGAAACTGGGCCATTCACCAGGAAAGTTTGAATGTTTTTACAGGATTTCAGCAGGCAGGGGAGAAGATGTATTTCTATGCTGTTACTAATCATAAAATAAAAAACATCGACTCACTTAAGAAAGACACCAAGATAGTGCCCGTTGTAAATTTTGTCGATGAAAACAAACCCCTTGAAATCCAGATCGGGTTCTCCTTTGTCAGCATAAAAAATGCAAAGGACAATCTTGAAAAAGAGATGCTGGGTAAAAGCTTTAACCAGGTAAGAAATGAGGCCACTGCTACATGGAATAACCTGCTGTCAAAAATCACGGTTACAGGTGGCACCGAGCGCCAAAAAGGTATATTTTATTCCTGTTTATACCGGTCATTTTTATGGCCGGCTTTACGCAGCGATATAAATGGTGACTTTACTGATTTAAGCGGCAAAGTTGTAAATAAAGGGTTTAATTATTATACAGAACCATCATTATGGGATGACTATCGTAATAAACTGATCTTACTTGGCTTGCTTTCGCCTAAAGTAACTAATGATGTGATCAAATCATTGATTGATAAGGGAGAAATAACAGGGTTTATGCCTACTTTCTTTCACGGCGATCATGCTTCTGTGTTTATTACCGGATCTTATTTAAGAGGCTTACGCGATTACGATGTAAAAACAGCCTACAAGTTAATGCTGAAAAATGCCACTGTTGAAGGCACCAGGAAGTATGTAGATGAATATAATACCAAAGGCTACATAGCTGAGCTGGATGTTGCCAACCCTGTTACCGAAACAGTAACCAAGGCAGCTGTTACCAAAACGCTGGAATATGCCTATGATGATTATGCGGTAGCCCTGTTGGCACAACAACTGAAAGATACAGCCAATTATCATATGCTGATGAAACGAACCTCCAATTATAAAAATGTATTTGACCCTACAACAGGGTTTATGAGGGGCAGATTAGCTAACGGGGAATGGGTGAAGAATTTTAACCCGTATTACCCATACTATGAGTATATGTATCGCGAAGCAAATGCATGGCAATCTTCATTTTTCGTTCCGCATGATGTAAAAGGCCTGATCGGCTTATATAAAAGCAAACATGCATTTGAATTGAAACTGGATTCGCTTTTTACTATCCCCTGGAAAGGATATGAGGCATATAATATATCAGGCTTTATAGGGCAGTATTGCCAGGGCAACCAGCCCGATCATAGTTATGCATTCCTGTACTATTTTGTAGGTAAGCCCGAAAAATCACAGGTACTACTGGATAGTATTATGAACCATTTTTACGACTTAGGTAAATACAGGCTAGCCTACGCCGGGATGGACGACGCGGGAGAAATGTCATCCTGGTATGTCTTTAACGCAATGGGCTTTTATCCTTTTTCACCGGCTGATCCTAAATACATCGTATCAGTACCTTTATTTGATAAAGTAAGTATTAAGTTAGCTAATGATAAAGTTTATACGATCATCAAAAAGAATTCAGGAAAGAAGATCAGTAAGATAAGCTATGGTGGAAAGCAAATTGACGGCTATTTTATACAAGATAAGGATTTGAAAGAAGGTGAACAATTAGTGATTACTACCCAATAGTCCGGTTTAATAAAATAAAAAGCAGGTGATCTAAAGGGATGCCGTTGTCTTTCACACTTTGGAAAGCGGTGGCATCCTTCCGCATTGCCGGCCCCATCTTAGCGCGAAAGATCTACCGGTATCCCTGTTACCAGCGAAAGCTGCTGTACATAATAACGGGCTACCTCCAGCTTGAATTTTTCCCAGATCCCTTCGAGCCTGGTATATGCCGGTTCAGCCAAAATATTATCCAGGATAAATGCCCCCTCGTTCTGCTCATCCGTCAGCTTGATGAGAAAACGAAACTGCTCCAGTCTGTTTAGGAATTGTTGTTGGATATCTATCTTTTGTACCCTGCTAAACCTGCAGATCTCCACAATACCGCTGCAAGCCCCGTTACAATTTTCCATCCGCATAAAAAGCTCATGGTAGTCATTTCCATCCAGACTAATACCCAGTGCGTCATAAAATAGGATAGGCCCGTCACGGCCATCGGGCAGCGTAATATGGAACAGGCGGAGCCGGATACTATCATAATAATAGCGCTGATAAGTACCTGGACAAGTCATTGCGTTCAGCAGCCAATTCAGGCCAAATTGTTCATTCGGGCTCATGTGCTTTTCCTAAAAAACAGGGCACCCCTGTTATAGAGTACCCTGTACTACATTACATACTGTTACAAACGATATTGAATCGTGGCAACAAGTGGCGGTTTAGGTTTAAGCCAATAGTAATACATTAAAAATAGGCCTTAAACCATTATTTTCCATAATTGCCGCCTGTTATATATCCCGGATTATAGCCTTTTTGTCCCGAAAATCAGCCTTTTGGTAGATTGCAGTGAAAGCCTTGCGCTCATAATACTTTTTTTGAGCAAAAAAATAGCTAAAATGACCAGCACCGAACCAATATTCCTGCAACTTATGCCAGATGCCATTTGCCGGACCCCCACCTTTAGCCCGGTCGATCAATTGAAGGACCATTGGCCTGCTTTAAAAGAAATGATCAGGGAAGCATCTCCTGCATTTTTCCAGGTCATTGCCGGGTTAAGTTATCAGGAGCTAACCCGGGCCAACGAAAAGATACAACATACCGTATGGAAATATTTTAACCGGGCCCGGTACCGTGCGACCCCATTTGGGCGTTTTGCCGCCATCAGTATCTTGTCGGCGTCAGTCGATGCTGCGGTTCTGCAACGCGAACCGGTGGTCAGAAACCTGACAGACTGGGCTGAAAAAGACAACCTTTTAGCGGAGGGTCTGCAGGAATTAACTAAAGCATCGCGTTTATTTCGTTCTAATGCAACCTATTATGAACTTGGTAAGGAGATTCGATACGTAAGAAATATAAGCGGTCAATTCGAATTAGCTACTGTTAACAGCTTTCAGGAGTTAACAGCAATATTAACATTATGTCGTGAACAGCCGGTAGCCAGGGAAGAGATCTTCCGGCAGATGCGTATCCGGTTCAAGCTCACGGATCGCTTGGTGAACAGTTTGCTGGAACAACTGGTACACCGTCAATTATTAATGACTGAGCGATTTCCAAATATTACAGGCGAGGATTATTTTAAACGGCTTCAGCTACCCGCGAAGGGAACAAAGGTTTATAGTTTCTCCAATCGCGAAGTAAAAAGTGGTGGCTTTAACCAGGTTCATCTCCGGGTCGTTCCCGAATACATTGATTTTATAAGGAACTTTATCCCGGGAAATAGGAGTAGCCATTTGGAAGCGTTTAGCCGGGAGTTTACAAGGAAGTTTGATGGAAAAATTATTCCGCTGGCCCTGGCGCTTGATCCGGAAGCTGGTGTTGGTTATGGTGATATGATACAGAGCCCTGCCAAAGGGGAATGGAGTAGTCTTGTGGAAAGTTTTCAGAGACGGGAGACGCCGCACATGCCTTTTGCCTTTAGTGAACAGCATAAGTTTTTATTGAACAGCATTGCGAAAGGAGGGACCATTCGCCTGGAAACATTTAAAAAAAAGGCATCCGGCAATTTAGGTGCATTACCCAATACACTCAGCGTCATTTGCCGCTACTGGCAGGGGCAGGCGATAATTGAGAACGCCGGCGGATGCACGGCTAACGCATTACTGGGCAGGTTTACCCAGGCCAATGATCAAGTAACGCTACTGGGGAAGCAAATAGCAGCCATAGAGGAGAAGGCAAACCCCGGAACACTTTTCTTTGATGTGGCCTATCAGTCGGAAAAGAATGTGGACAACATCAACCGGCGTGAAATACTTTACGGGGCTGAGCTGCCTATTCTTACCTGGTCATGCCATCCCCTGGCAATTGCTTTAACGGATATATTGGTTACAGTAAAACAAGGAGAAGTTATTTTATGGTCCAAACAGCATGGTAAACGCCTGGTTCCGCGTATTG
>Ga0206832_10240_pt1 | contig 11999 bp, 7 predicted proteins | sample Alteio_BWOrgCont_74_FD_152896 | JGI IMG/M metagenome (GOLD analysis project Ga0206832, IMG submission 152896) | Enriched cells from forest soil in Barre Woods Harvard Forest LTER site, Petersham, Massachusetts, United States -... | ecosystem: Environmental > Terrestrial > Soil > Temperate forest >... | reverse complement strand
GAAATAGTAGAGTTTAGCGGTATAGAGCAGTTTATTGAGGAGCCGGTGAAGAATTACAGCTCCGGTATGTACCTGCGCCTTGCCTTTTCAATTATAACATGTTTGGACGCAGATATTTACTTGATTGATGAGGTAGTGAATGTTGGTGATGCCAACTTTCAGATGAAGTGCAAGAACAAGATTGAAGAATTAATGGCAGCCGGTAAGACGCTTTTGATTGCCAGTCACAACATGAACGAGATATCGATTTTGTGCAACCGTGTTATTTTAATGGAGCATGGACAAATAATTGAAACCGGCGGGCCCGATATCATTCAAAAATATATGACCATTGCTCTGCCTCAATACTTTCAATTTGAAGGTGGTAACTTTTTTCACATCAAAAACTTAAGCGATTCACCGTTTGAGCAGAAGAAAATCAGGATAAGTGGTTATGGCATTAAAGATTACCAGGCAAATGCTACAGGCATAAGCACCAATCATCCCTTCACTGTTTTTTTTGATATTGAGCTTTTGGAGGCGAACATAAATGCAGTTGTCAGGTTAAAGTTTTACGATGCCACCGGGGTATTGGTATTTACCTGCATTTCGAGCCAACAAGAAGCATTGACGATGGATTCGCCCGGCAAATACAGAGTCGAATTCAAAATTCCCGCCAATTTGCTTAATGCAAGATTGTACTCGATTGAGTTGCACATTGGCAATAACCACGACCAAACTCTACTTTTTAAAGCCGACAAATTTATCTCGCTAAAAATGTCTGACCAAAGTGCCGGAACGGAAGACAAGCGCGGCTCTGTTTTGCAAGGCTTGGTAAAGCCTTTAGTGCCTGTATCAGTTATAAAATCTGAATAACCTTTTTGATAAATGTGGTGGATAGCTTAATCGGCATTTCTCTTCTCTTTTTTCCTAGAGAAGTGTTTCATCCCGTTTTTCGCGGGAGGTGTCGAAGGACGGGATGAGTTGGCTGCTCAGTTAAACAGCTTCGTCACACGCAGTTCGTAATAATCTAAAAACTTAAGCAAAAACAAATCGCCACTAAAGTTTTGATTGAGCGGAATCATATTTCTCCTTATAAAATCATTGGCCACCTCAACATCTGCATCAAACCCCAGTTTTTTAATAAAGTCGAAAGTGATAGGGGCGTTTTCAAAAGCGGCCACTACCTCGTGCAGCTTCTTTACGTTCATTAAAATGTGTTTGTTGGAGTTTTGTACTACCTGGGCAATATCTTTTTTCTCTTGCTGGTTGCGCGCCGTGCCATGGTAAAGGTCTTTGATGTAAATAAAACCACCCGGCTTGGTTACGGCAACTGCGGCATCAACTGCCCGTTGGGTGTTGTCACTATGCACAAACGATTCCAGGTAAATAATACCATCATAGGCATCTTTGGCAAGAAAGCTATCCATCTTCTGAAAATCGCCGCAAATCACATTTATCTTATCGCTAAGCCCGGCCTCGGCCACCCTTTTCTTCGCAATTTGGGCTTGCTCTTCTGAGAGGGTGATTGCGTCAATATGAACATCAATTTTCTGGCAAAGCATAATTGCCGGGCCACAAATACCGCAGCCAGCATCTATCAGTTTCATTCCGCTCTTAATTCCGGCCGATTCAATCAAATAGTCCGTTAATTTGAGTAGGTCATTTAATCTGCGGCTCTGAAATGTATCGCCAAATGATTCAATATAGCGCTGGGTCCAATCCTCGTAATATTGCTTTACTTCACCCACGCTCGATACAGGAGTAGTTTCCTGAACGGGGGTTGAATCAAACAGCTTTTTGATAAAGTTTATCATGAGCTAAAACTAAACTTAAATTTACGGCGGTAAAAATATTTAAAGTTGCTTAAGCTCATCCGCATAAATTCATGGTGGAACACGATAGTGCCTCAGGTGCTTGGGTGGATTTATTTTTCTATGATTCCGGTTATTGTTCGCGTTCAGCAGCTCGATCATTCTTACCTTTACCAGTATGTCCGGTTTTATACAATGCGGGGAAGCCTGTTTTTTCTGGCGCTAATAGGTATTGCTACGTTTGGTTATTTGTTTAACGATTTTTGCGATGTAGAATCGGATGCAGCGGCCGGTAAGCCCAACCGACTAGCCGTGTTTAAAGCACCAACCAGAATGATACTTGTAGGTATTGCGTTTTTGGCCGGGGGTGGGGCATGGGTTGCACTAAATCTTCAGAGCTACATCTTACAGCTGTCAATGCAACTTGCTAACCTGCTTTTTATCGGACAGCTTTTGGCTTTGATAACATATAGCATGAAGCCTTTTCGTGTAAAGGGCCGCGCCGAATCAGGAGTGATTTTTGATGCCTTTTACGGTCATTTGAATCCTGTTTTAATGACCATCTGTGTTTTTGGCTTATCTGCAACCGAAGGGTTATGGGGTTACTCATTTGAGGTATTACTTATCCTCGTTTGTAGTATTAAGGGAGTCCGAAATATACTATTGCACCAGGTGGAAGACAGAAAAAAAGATGAAAGTGCCGGTCTTAATACAGCAGTAATTAAATACGGTCCCTGGAGGATTATCAACTTTATAAATGATATACTGTTTCCGGCCGAGGTGCTTTTTCTCGTTTGTTTAACATTGGTGATGAGCGTGCGTTTTCCGCCATGCTTTATCCCGCTGATTACTTTCGCTATCATCTCGTACCTAAAAATGAGTGGTTGGAAACTTGGCTATGTAGACAGAAGGTTACTTGAGTTTAAGTTCACCTATTTTATGAATGATTATTACGAAGAATGGCTGCCTGCTTTTATGCTGATAATACTGAGTGTTTACGCCCACCAGTTTGTTTTCTTACTTATCTTGCACCTTATCCTTTTTCCTAAGTTTATAATTAAGCTGGTAAAGGATTTCAAAAAAATACGAGAGAATTTTAAAATTGAAGAAGACTATTAATGTGCGGCATTGCAGGACAGGTAAATTTTGATAAACCAATTGTTGAGCAGGATATAAATGCCATGAACGATGCCCTGCGTCATCGCGGCCCCGATGGCTTTGGCACTTACTTTAACGAATCTAAAACTGTGGGGCTCGGCCATCGCCGTTTATCTTTTTTAGATTTGAGCGAAGCGGGCAAGCAGCCTATGAGCGCAGCTAACCACAAATTTTGGATAACCTATAACGGTGAAGTTTACAATTACGTTGAACTGCGCGCTGAATTGGAGGGCAAGGGCTATCAATTTAAAAGTCATACCGATACTGAAGTAATTTTGCATGGTTATGAAGAATGGGGATACGAAGTGCTGAATCGCCTCAAAGGCATGTTTGCCTTTGGTATATGGGATGAGCATAAGCGCGAATTGTTTTTGGCCCGCGACCGGTTCGGCATTAAACCCCTTTACTATTATCATCAAAACGGAAACTTTGTTTTCGCCTCTGAAATAAAGGGCATAAAGGCCAATACCACTGTCAATACAACTTTAGACCTTACTTCGTTTTCAGATTATTTTGTTTACCGCTATGTGCCCAGCCCTAAAAGCATTTGGAAAGAGGTGAAGAAGATTCCTGTGGCTTCTTATTTGATTTTAAAAGCTAATGGGCAAACGGAAGTAAAACAATACTGGAATATGCCCCTTGCTGAGAATACTATTCCGGATAAGGAGGCTATTGAAAAATTTGATACGCTTTTTTTGAATTCGGTAAAAACACACGCGCGTAGCGATGTGCCCATTGGTTCTTTTTTAAGTGGCGGATATGATAGCTCGGCCATTGTTTATTACATGAGCCGGTTTGGATACACGCCCTCAACTTTTGCAATAGGCTTTGAAGGTTGGAATGTAAGCGAACATTTGTTTGCCGATATGGTAGCCAATCAATATCATACAGACCATCATGCGCTTATCCTTGAATCGCAATCCTTAGACCTTTTAGATCATTTGGTTTGGGTGTATGATGAGCCCAATGGTGATATTTCTACCATACCCACTTACCTCGTAAGCCAGGAAGCAGCAAAGACTGTAAAGGCTGTGATGAGTGGCGAAGGCAGCGATGAGTTTTTAATGGGTTACCAGTGGCAAAAAGAATATGAGCCAAAGAAGAGTTCATTGAAAGAACAATTGTTGTCGCTGATTAGGCCGAATGGCAATCCTTATATTTTGGGCTACTATGCCAACGCTATGGCCATGGGCCGATTTGATGGGGGCGAGTTGCAAAAACTACTCAATCCCGATTTGCATCAAAACATCAATCAAAACCCCGATTGGTATTATCATTCTCTCTACAACAAAGCGTTGCCCGATTTAAAGGCGATACAGGTAATGGATGTGAAGCATTTTATGGGCGAACTTGTTTTGGCGAAGATAGACCGCGCCAGTATGGCCAACTCGCTGGAAGTAAGGGTGCCGTTTTTGGACCATGAAATTTGCGAGTTTATTTTTCAGCTTAAATCAAGTGTTTATTATAAGAAGGAGGAGACTAAGCATTTGCTCTATCAAAATATTAAGGGGCACCTCCCCAATGAAATTTTGCAACGAAAAAAGCAAGGCTTTGTGGGGCCCGATAAGTATTATATGAATATGCCCTGGTTTCAGGAACGGTTAAACGAGAGCAAATTGGTGAAGGATGGAATTGTGAATGGTGGCTATGTTCAACAATTGTTGAGTTCAAAAGACCACTGGCGGTTATGGAAGTTAGCGGTTATGGAAACGTGGTACAGAAGGTGGTGTTGAATACTAACGAGTGTTATTGCAATGCAAGTGAGCTTTAAGTAATTTCAAAAAGGAAATGTCGGTTAATAAATTCGTTTTTGTGGTTTGCGGTGCTAAAGAGCATCTTGATACGCTTCATTTTTCGTTGCGCTATCTAAAGCATTTTTCCAAAAATGAAATTATTGTTGTTACCGATGCGCTGCGCAACGCAATACCGGTTGAACATGAAAATGTGGTTGATGTAAAAACACCTGAACATTATACCAACCACCAGGCCAGTATTTACCTTAAAACAGGGCTTAATAAATTTTTGCCAAAGGGATTTACGTATTGCTACCTCGATACTGATGTAGTGGCCTTAAGCGATGATTGTGATAATATATTCAAACAGAAACAAGGGCCGGTAACTTTTGCCGCCGACCATTGCCGGATGCCTCAATTTAGTTTAAGCGCGGTTAATTGTGACTGCGCTGAGCACAATAACGAACGGATTGCAGAAATAGAGGCACTGAAAAAAAAATACGATCCCCGCAGCAAATGGCGCGACCCTATTATTCAGGAGAAAAGGGAGAAGTTGTTAGAGCGGTTTGAAATAATGCGGCGAAATAAGATTGGTTATCTGTACACCAGTTTGCGCTTTAATCTGGCGCGGAAGAAATTTAAACTCGACAACGATACTTTTTACGACCGAAAGGAAAGAGCATGGCATGATAAGGAGGGTAATGTAGTTATCCCTTATGATGAGAACATGATAACGGATATAGAGAGGAATTCGGGCTGGAGATGGAATGTTGAAACGCAAAGATGGATTGATGCCGATGGGAAGGACGTTTATAATTTAGCCTGTCCGCATCTGGCAGAGTATATTTTAAAACGCTTTGCCATTGAAGTAAGGGACAAGAATTTTCAACATTGGAATGGCGGCGTTTTTTTATTTGATGATGCAAGCGAGGATTTTATGAGCGCATGGTTTGATAAAACGATGCAAATATTTGAATGGCCTGAATGGAAAACCCGCGACCAGGGGACTTTGATTGCAACAGTATGGCAGTTTGGGTTGCAGAGCAATCCACTACTTCCTAAAAAATTCAATTTCATCAGCGATTGGAACAATATTGACATTATGGTAGATGAAGACGGTAAGTTTACCGATGATGCGTTCGCTACCAGTTTAAGGCCTGCCCTCATTCACATCTATCATAACTTTGGCCGAAGGGGCTGGGGTGTTTGGGATTACGTTTCTGGATTATTACCAGGCGATAACAGCGCTATTGAAAACAGTCTTAATGCCGGGCATAATGTAAGGATGGGTGAAAATAATTTAATTAACGGCCTTTGGATTGGCAATGAGCTTTCACCGGTTGAGTTGCTTACTATTTATTCATTTATCAGGATGGGCCATACCTTTCAGTTGTGGTTATACGAGCCTATGAAAACCAAAATGCCACCTCAAGTGGTTATTTGCGATGCCAATGAAATAATACCTAAATCTTCGGTTTTCAAATATGAGAAGGCGAACCAGTATGGGCATGGCAAGGGAAGTGTATCGGGTTTTTCAGATATTTTCAGATATAAACTGCTTTATGAAAAAGGTGGTTGGTGGGTAGATATGGATGTAACGTGCTTACAACCATTTGATATTCGTGAACCGTATTTTTTTCGCAGCCATCACGACCTTAACATGGTAGGTAACGTGATGAAGTGCCCGCCTAAAAGTGAATTGATGCGCCTTTGCTTTGAGGAGGCGACTAACTCTGTAAAAAGCGATAACACCGATTGGCACAAGCCCATCAAAATTCTGAATAAGCATGTAAAAGAATTGGGCTTGCAGAAATTTGTTCACTCGGGCTGCGGCAATGCCGATGATTGGCGGATGGTTGAGGAGTTTATTTACGGCAACACTAAGTTACGCGATCACTTTTTATTTGTGCATTGGATGAATGAAGAGTGGCGCACCCGAAAAATTGACAAAGGTGATATTCCGCACAGGTCGGCGTTGGGCAAATTACTAGTACAATATAAGCTGATGGAGAAGCCGGTGGGGAAAGTTGCCTTATTTAAAAATGACTTGCATTATTTATTAAAGGCGCCGCGCTTGTATAGTAGCTTTTTAAAAACTAAACCGACTAAGCAAAAATGAAACGTTACTGGATTTATGTTTTGCTTATAGTAGTTGCTGTGGTGTTGAGCGCAGAGGTATTTTTGCGTGTAACCGGCAAATTTGCCACCTATTCCGAATCAATAGGTCTGAAATATGCTACTTATTATGGGGCCGTCAATCCAACCTGGTATTTGGTTCACTCTTCCGATACAACGTTTACACCTGCAAATAGCGAGTTTCATTACCCATACTCGATTAACAGGTATGGTATAAGAGAGCGAGATTTCGAAAAAAACAAAAAGGATTCGGCTATCAGAATTTTTGTAACCGGCGATTCTTTTTCCGAAGGGCAGGGTGCTCCATATGATAGCACATGGCCACATCTTCTGGCGCGCTACTTAGCAGTTGACGGTATTAATGCGGAGGTATTGAATACCGGTGTAGCCGGTAGCGACCCCATATATAATTATGTTATGCACCGCGACATTTTGAAAGGCTGCAAGGCAGATTATATCGTTATTTCAGTCAACTCAACCGATTTTACTGATTACCTGATGCGCGGTGGGTTTGAAAGATTTCATAATGACGGAACTGCGCATTTTAGAAAAGGCCCGTGGTATGAACCTATTTATCACAGATCGTACTTTGCGCGCGGGATGATAGAGCGTTTGTGCGGATTTCCTTTCAGGGGCGTTTTTTCGAATGAGCAGGAGCTATTTGCAAATGCCGATGAGGCGGTAAGTTGCTATAGCGCCGTTGTAGATTCCTTCATCAACTTAACAAGGAAAGATTCAACACGCATTATTGTCCTGTTGTATTCTACTCCTTCCGATATCCGGTTTAGGAGTAATGAGATTACTAAGTTTCGCCAATCGTTTATGGCGTTACAACAACAGTTGACGCAAAAAAATGTAGCTTGTATTAATATTTGGGATGACCTTGCCAAGCAGTTGGCGGATAAGGATTATTTGCAATACACCTATCAAAACGATTGGCACTTTAAATCCTATGGGTATGATTTGATGGCTAGATCAGTTGAAAAAAGTTTGCTTGAAAAGGGATTGATAACGCGCTAAACTAAATGCAACCAAAGCTCAAAATATTTGCTTTTCAGTTTTTTTTGTTGCTGGCATTACTTGCCGCGGTTGAAATTGCTTTGCGCAGTTTGGGCTATGCCCCCGGCGATATGCGGCCCAATTGGATGAATTTTAGCCCGGTCGATTCTCTTTACCTGATTAATGATTATAGAGTAAATGGGGATGGCATTTTAATTGCGGATAGCGCCTATTGGAGCCGACAATACACGCATATTAATGGGGAGGGTTTCCGGACACCGGATTTTGATAAGCTTGATTCTACTAAAAAGAAGATTGTTTTTATTGGCGATAGTTTTACATGGGGGCTATCGGCTGAGCCGGTGGTTAACCATTGCTTTGTTGACCTTCTTCGGAACGAGAGGCATTATGAAGTAATAAACTTGGGTATACCTGCCACCGACCCACCGCAATATTACACCGTGGCAAAAAAGTATTTACCAAGGTTTAAACCCGATATGACTTTTGTGGTTTTTTATATGGGCAATGATTTAATGACTGAAGACCGCGAAGTAAAACCTTTTGATCCATTTTATTATGACACCAATGCCGGTGCCATAATGACTGATATTGATGGCAAACACTTTAACTCGGCGCAGGAGGTTTACCATTATGCAATGTTTGAAAGATACTTTTTGCGCAACCCAAAAAATGTTTTTGAATGGATTATTTCAAAAAGTGCTTTACTCTCTCGCATTTATTCTGTCAGGTATAGAATAGATGAAAAGTTGAAGTACGAAGCGGTAGTTAAGGACAGCCACATCACTAAAAAATATTTAAAGCAAATTCAGCAGATTGCAAAGCAGAATAACGTGCCGGTTAAATTTGTTTTAATACCCGAAATTAAAGATGCCAATAGAAGCTTAGAGGATTACCGGGATAAGTTCTCAGATATTCTTAACGACCCGGATTTGAAAAACGACTGGATTATCATTCCCAACACCAAGGCAAATTTTAACGACTACCCTGACGGCCATCTAAATAATAAGGGCCACCGATATTATGCTAACCAGCTCGAAGTCTATCTTAAAGACTACTTTAAAAGCAGGTAAACCCCTTGATTTTTCGGGCTATTCAATATTTATTTTAAATTGAAATTTATTACGCTCACTAAACAGTTTGTGGATGAAGACTTTGCATGTCGTTGATTACATTGTTTTCCTGATATATTTTGTAATTGTTGCCGGTTATGGCTTATGGATATATAACCGTAAAAAGAAAGCAAACGAAGACTCGAAAGATTATTTTTTGGCGGAGGGCTCGTTAACATGGTGGGCCATTGGGGCCTCTTTAATAGCCTCAAATATTTCGGCTGAACAGTTTATTGGCATGAGCGGTTCAGGATTTAAAATGGGCCTTGCCATTGCATCGTACGAATGGATGGCGGCGGCTACTTTAATTATTGTGGCGGTATTTTTTATGCCGGTGTACCTTAAAAACAAAATTTACACGATGCCGCAGTTTTTGCAGCAAAGGTATAATGGCACGGTGGCTATGATTATGGCGGTTTTTTGGTTGTTGCTGTATGTGGTGGTTAACTTAACCTCTATTCTTTATTTGGGGGCTTTGGCAATAAGTAGCATTTCCGGTAATGACCTTACTTTATGCATGTATGGCCTTGCAATTTTTGCAGTGGTAATTACTTTGGGTGGAATGAAGGTGATTGGGTACACTGATATAATCCAGGTTTTCTTTTTGATTCTGGGAGGCCTCGTTACCACTTATCTCGCCCTTAACCTGGTCTCGGAAAAATTTGGTACCACCGGTGTTTTTAACGGGTTCAATTTAATGATGAGCCACGCCGGCGACCACTTTCATATGATTTTGAAAAGGGATAATCCCAGCTATTTGGATTTACCGGGGCTTACCGTTTTAATAGGCGGCTTATGGATTGCCAATTTGAACTATTGGGGTTGCAATCAATATATAACCCAGCGTGCCCTTGGTGCGGATTTACCAACTGCCCGAAGCGGAATTTTATTCGCTTCGTTTTTAAAATTGCTAATGCCTGTTATTGTTGTAATCCCCGGCATTGCGGCCTATGTCTTACATCAGCAAGGTAGCTTTAGTACTGAATTGCTGCAAAACGGTGAAGTTAATCCCGACAAGGCATACCCGCTTTTGCTTAACCTTTTACCCATTGGATTAAAAGGCCTTGCATTTGCAGCGCTAACTGCCGCTGTTGTCGCCTCACTGGCGGGAAAGGCCAATAGTATTGCAACTATTTTTACACTGGATATTTACAAGAAAAAGCTTAACCCTGAAGCGAACGAGCAGAGAATTGTTACAGTAGGTAAAATAACCGTCGTGGTAGCAATGCTCATTGCCATCATCATTGCTCCGCTAATGGGTATTGATAAAAAAGGTGGGTTTCAATACATTCAGGAGTATACCGGTTTTGTAAGCCCCGGCATATTTGCCATGTTTATTATGGGGTTCTTTTGGAAAAAAACTACAAGCAATGCTGCTCTCTTTGCTACCGTGGGTGGCTTTGTTTTCTCTCTCTTTCTGAAGTTTTTACCAACCCATGCTGATTTATCAGGTCTCGCAAATATTGGTTTTGCGAAAGCAACTGATGCGGGTGTTTTTGAAATTCCCTTTTTAGATAGAATGGGAATTGTGTTTGGTTTATGCGTTATAGGTATGGTTATTATTAGCTTTATTGACAATGCCCGAGGCGTGAAACCGAATGGTCTGGAAGTCGATACCTCATTATTCCGTGTGTCGAATACTTTTTTAGTGGGCTCGGTTATCGTGCTTGGCATTTTGGCAGCTTTGTATACTGTATTTTGGTAAGCCTGTTTTGGCTGAATTTCATTATTCTTAACCTCGACTACTAATAACTTAATACTATTGAATATGACTAGAGAAGAATGGCTTAAACTAAGTGCTATAGTTGGTGCCGGCACCATGATGCCTAAAGGATTACTAGCCGCATTAATTGCCGAAGAACAATTGAAGCGCAGTGATTTCGGGAAAGACTTTGTTTGGGGCACGGCCTCTGCAGCCTACCAAATTGAAGGCGGTTGGAATGAAGATGGCAAGGGCGAATCGGTATGGGACCACTTTGTGCATCATCATAAGGGAAAGATAGAGCGACATGAAACTGCCGACACAGCGGATGATTTTTACCACCTATATAACAGCGATATTGAATTGATGAGACAGATGCATATTCCGGCATCAAGATTTTCGATTGGCTGGAGTAGGGTGTTACCAAATGGAACAGGACAGGTAAATGAAAAAGGTATTGATTTTTACAATCGTGTAATTGATAAGTGCCTGAAAGAAAATGTGGAGCCGTGGGTTACCTGCTATCACTGGGATTTGCCGCAAGCATTGGAGGATAAAGGAGGCTGGACTAATCGCGATATTATCAACTGGTTTGAAGAATATGTTGGTTTATGCGCGCATAAATTCGGCGACCGTGTAAAGAACTGGATGGTATTTAATGAGCCGATGGCTTTTACTGCTCTTGGTTATTTGCTCGGGCAACATGCACCGGGAAAATTAGGGTTTAAACCATTTTGGCCTGCCGTTCACCACACAGTTATGTGCCATGGCGCTGGTGGCCGGGTTTTGCGTAGCCAGGTTAAAAACGCCAACATAGGTACAACTTTTTCGTGCGGCTCGGTTGATGCATGGAAGGATAAGGAAATCAATAAAAAGGCCGCGGTGCGGGGCGATGTTTTCATTAACCGGATGTTTATTGAGCCTACGCTGGGCTTAGGCTATCCTATCAAAGATTTACCGGTGCTAAAGCATGTTCAAAAATATATCAAACCCGAGGATGAAAAGAACATGCAATTTGATTATGACTTTATTGGTTTGCAGAATTATACCCGGCAGGTGGTTAAGTATTTAGACCTGATACCCGGCTTGCATGGAATTAATGTGTCGCCGAAAAAATTAGGCCACCCGATGACCGAAATGGGATGGGAGGTTTACCCTGAGGGTATGTACCGTATCATTAAACAGTTTGCTGCTTACAAAGGCGTTAAGAAAATTATCATTACTGAAAACGGGGTTGCCTATAAAGATGAAGTAGTAAATGGCGAAATACACGACCCGCAACGCACGCAGTTTTTGAAAGATTACCTGAAGAATATTTTAAAGGCCAAAAATGAAGGTGTAAATATTG
>Ga0206832_10239_pt1 | contig 12041 bp, 13 predicted proteins | sample Alteio_BWOrgCont_74_FD_152896 | JGI IMG/M metagenome (GOLD analysis project Ga0206832, IMG submission 152896) | Enriched cells from forest soil in Barre Woods Harvard Forest LTER site, Petersham, Massachusetts, United States -... | ecosystem: Environmental > Terrestrial > Soil > Temperate forest >... | reverse complement strand
TGTCATCATCACTTTCATCGCTGTCATAAGGCTGACTTGCTTGTTTAACTACAGGTGATGAAATAGCTGGTGCTTTTTCAGATTCCGGTAAAATAACATTTTCTACTTCTTTAGGAGTTGGAAGTAATGTTCTGTTTTGCTCTAGAAACACACACATTGGCAGCGCTTTAAACAATTCTTCATAATAATACCCCACCGATTCCTTGCTCTTATTCCCTTGTTTATCAATATGAACTCCCAATAGATGATATCTTGTTTCCAATGGAGTTTCTCTTGCGACTACTTCATACTCAGAATAAGTTTTTCTTCCACCATTGATGACTAATATTCTTCTCACCGCTCCACTTTCTGATGTTTTATCACCCATTTTGATCGATACAGCCACTCGAGAGCTTGTCGCGTTTTCTAAAGTCCTTAGAATTTCAATTTTAAAACTTTCATAACTCAACATCGGATTTTTCGGAGCATAATCATTAGTTCCCTTGACTCTTGTCGCTATTAATTTCAATTGGTTGTCTAATTTCGCTTGATGTTCTACAAAAGCGGTAGGAATGTCTTTTAGTTTTATAGTGTATTGATTGTCCGTAGCTGAAAGCTCTATAGAAGATCCGGACTGACTCTTTTTAACATCTGATTTTTTACGTCCTTCAACAAGAATATCTTCCATTTCTTCAGGCATAGGAAGTGAAGCTTGACCGTGAATAAAAACGCCCTTCGGTATTAATTTAAAAGCATCTTCATCATAATATTGAGCTTCTTTGCCTGCTGTAAGTTCAACTTCTTCATCTCCTGATTTTTTTATTTCTGAAATGCAATATCTTGGACCAAACACAGTTTTCTCTTGCGTCACTCTGTATTCTGAAGGAACTTCGGTTTTACTACAGATAACTAATATCCTTCTTATCTCACTGTTGTCTTCTATTGGCATTGCATTTTCTGCAGATTCCTCTCCACTTTCATAAACATCTTTGATTTTAATAGTGGCATCTTTCTGTTTTTCATCAGAGTCATTCATTTTGATAGAGATAGCTACTGCTTTACCTTTACTATTCTTCAATATATCAATAATCGATTCCTTAAATTTCTGATAATTGATCGTTTTATCATTCGGCTCATACTCGTTCGTTCCATTAATTCTTGTGGCAATTTTACTTAGTTGATTGTCTAATTTTTTTTGGTAACCCTCAAAGGCATCAATAAGATTTAATTTAGATGTTTTATGACAGTCTTTTATCGCAATTTCTTGAATCGTTAAAGGCTCCCTAGCGCCTGAATGGTCTTCTTCTTTTACCCGAGAACCATTTTTCCAATTATGTACTCCACAAGAAGATGGGTTATCATCGACCAGATTTGTTGTTAAAACTTTTTCGGCTAATTTTTCAACGGGTCCGCTCGTTTTTTTTGACAGGGTAAGGGATTTGCTTTAATGGGTAATTGACCACTTGTTTCGTTAGAATTGAGATCTGAACCTAAGCCGCCTGTACTGTTCATAATCACCTGAATTTAATAAAATTATTACATTCATTCGTATTACTAACAGAAATTAACATTACACTTTAAATTACATTATAACTTTAATTGTAATTAAAGTGCAAATAATCAAGCAACAACACAGATATTAGAATAAATTTATGGCTCTCACATTCAAATGCCGATTTTCGAATCACATTTGGTATAAACGGGAGCAACAAATGGCAACGGCATTGCGAAGGAAGCCGTCTCTTAGGAGACCGTGATTAAATATTAAATATGCTCGTTGGAAAAACGATGATTGTTTAAGACTTAAATACGCTGTAATCGTCTTCTGATTTTCTTCATTGAGAGACTCTCGATAGCGCGATAGCAGGATTCTTCCTTGATTAAATTTCTTGGTTTCCGGCTGTGATAGTTTATCGAAGCTACTTTTTAGATATCCTAAAGACCAAAATTTTCTTGCTCCAACAGTATTTTTATTATGCTGCCGATAGAGAATAAAAGAATCGGGCATGGGAATCACTTGTCCCAATGCTGCAGAAACTAATGCCAACCATGAATCATGCATGACACAATCTTGCGGGATGGGCAACGCAAGCTTTAAAAGCTCTCGATTCATCATCACAGTACATCCAGTGACGACAGGCTGGACAAGCAAGCGATTTAATGTTTTGGTTTTCATCGGTGAAATCTTAGAATAACGCCAAAATGATGGAGCCATCATTTTCAAGTTTTTATCAACAACAGTCAGATCTGTATGTACCAACAAAGGTTTATCAGCAGAGAATTGAACTTCACTCTCTTTCATTTTTTCTAAAGTTTTTCTCACCTTATCTTTCATCCACACATCATCCTGATCCGCAAGCATCACGTAATTTGCAGTGGCATGACTCATTAAGACTGAAAAATTTTTGCCAACTCCTTTTTCCGACTTCTCTATAGATGGCAATAGGACAATTTGCGAAGGATAATTGTGTGCATATACCTCAAGAATAGATCTTGTTGTATCGGTAGAGCCATCATCGCGTATAATCAATCGAATATGTGGATAATCTTGCGCAAGAATAGAATCAATCTGTTGTGCGACAAATGCAGCCCCATTATAGGTGGCCATTAAGATGTCAATGGAATCATGATGCAACGTCATAAAATTTTCTGCATGCATTTTGAAGGTGTATTGAGAGGCTGTGACAATATCCATTCTTTGCCAAGAAATACTCCTTCATGTTGCAGAGCATGCTTAAAGCGCGTATTTTTCGTTTTTGCATAGATGGGAAATTTTAAAACAATGTCATCGTCACTGATCTTTTTAATATTAAAAATGGCACAATGCAACTTAATCAAATACTCCCCTTCATGGAAGAGACTTGCATCCAAAGTGAAAGAAATGCGATGCCGTCCCGGAGTGAAAAATTCATGATGATTTTCAATATTATCGAATGTTTGTGTATGGGCCAACATCTGATACCGCATATTCCATATCCCTATCCCTATAAAAAGATCCGGATGCGGCTTTAAAATCTCATATTCTATATGAATTTCAGGTTTTTCATTCTGATAGAAAAACTCCCGATCAACACTCAGAGATGCATGATGAATACGAATGTGTTCATCGCCAATATCACCATCCCAACTGAACGACCGATCGCGATAGTTTTTCATATAACTGCTGACACAGACATCGATATCACCGGAAGCCACAACTTCACCCCTATCCAGATAAATGCCGCGATTGCATAAAGAAAGCACAGAACCGACGTCATGGCTGACAAAAAGTACTGTCCTTCCTTTCGTGCCAAGTTCATTGAGTTTCTTAAAACACTTCGCCTGAAATTGGGCATCTCCAACCGCCAATACCTCATCAATGATCAATAAATCTGAGTCAAGATGCGCGGCAATGGAAAAACCCAACCTCATGTACATGCCACTAGAAAATCGCTTCACCGGTGTATCCAAAAACTGTTCGATTTCAGAAAATGCGACTATTTCATCGAATTTCTTTCTGATTTCACTTCTTTTCATCCCAAGGATAGCCCCATTAAGATAGATGTTCTCCCTTCCGGTGAGCTCCGGATGGAATCCGGTTCCTACTTCAAGCAAGCTCGATAAACGCCCACGTACCCTGACTTGTCCGGATGTCGGCTCTGTAATGCGTGAAAGAATTTTTAATAATGTCGATTTACCTGCTCCATTTCTCCCAATAATGCCTACGCGATCCCCTTCTTCAATATCGAAACACACATCCTTCAAAGCCCAAAATTCTTCAAAATTTGAAGAAGCTGAAGCATCGGATTGTGGCGTCAGCGGATGCAAACATCTATTAATCCATTTTTTACCGGTTTGCGATACGGTGTCAACGAGAGTTGAATACCCGGACTGCCCTTCATGATAGAGAGAGTACTTTTTCGATAGATTGTTGATTTGGATCACTTTTGCCATATTAGATCCTATCCGCAAATGAACGTTCCGTTTTCTGAAAATAACGGAGCCCTGAAATTAATAAAACTACAGAAAATATCAATGAAATTAACAACGACCACATCATATCAGGCTGTGTGATCCCAAATAATGCCCAACGGAACCCATCAATAATCCCGACCATTGGATTAAGGAAATATACCCACTTCCACATACCCGGAATAATATAACTGCCATACCCAACAGGAGAAGCAAACATTCCAAATTGCACTATGAATTGCACAATAAAGCGAAAATCACGGTACTGGACCGTTAGCGCGGAAAACCATAAACTTGTTCCCACACATAAGATAACGGCTAATCCTAAAAATAAGGGGAGACTCCACATCGTCGACAAATCTCCGGTTCCCATAAATAACATCAGGATAAATAGAAGTGTTAAATTAACGCCAAAATCGACAAGATGCACCAAGATTTGCGATGTCGCTAAGATAACCCTGGGAAAATAAATCTTATTAATGAGATGAACATTGTTAACCAGACAATTGCAAGTATCGAAAAGAGCGCCTGAAACAAGAAGCCAGGGCAACATCCCGGCCAACACAAACAGTGAGTACGGAACATCAAATGAAGAGAGATGGGCGATTTTTCCGAAAATAAGCGTAAATACCGCCATATTAAGCAACGGTCGAATAATCACCCACGTCACACCAAGAGCCGCCTGCTTATAACGCACCAGAATGTCACGCCAAGCAAGAAAGAAAAATAACTCACGGTGACGTATGAGGTCGGAGATGAAATTCTTCCGCACCCTATTCGCCTCAATCACATGGTCGGCACAAAACTCTGTATCTTTCATTTTGTGTTCTTTCTATTTATAAACGTTGTTTTTGTCTCATCATGAATAAACCTTTCGATGGATCCGACTGATAACTGATTATTGAGATACCATTGCACTGTCTCCTCAAGCCCTTGCGCAAATGTGTGCTCCGGCTCCCATCCCAATTCATCTTTAATTTTCGTGCAATCGATCGCATAACGCAAATCATGCCCGGGTCGATCCGTAACAAAAGTGATTAAAGCTTCTAGTTTCTTCCTGTCTCTATCCGTCACTTTCGCGATAATACGGATGATTTCATGAATAAGATCAATATTCTTCCATTCTTCATTTCCACCAACATTATAGGTTTCCCCTTTTTGAGCATACTCTAAAAGCATCCACAACGCCTTGCAATGATCATCCACAAATAACCAATCGCGTATATTCAACCCTTTGCCATACACCGGAAGGCTGTGTTGATTTAAACAACTAAGAATCATTAAGGGTATTAATTTCTCGGGAAACTGATACGGCCCATAATTATTACTGCAATTAGAAATACAGGTAGATAATTTATATGTCGTCCCATACGCCCTAACGAAATGATCAGATGATGCTTTTGATGCTGAGTAAGGAGAATTCGGATGATATGGCGTCTCTTCTGTAAAGAGCCCTGTCTCACCCAAGCAACCATAAACCTCATCCGTCGATACATGGTGAAAGTGAATGTTTGGATGGCGACGCACGACTTCTAAGAGATGGAACGTTCCAAGTATATTTGTCTCTATAAAAGCTAATGGACCGGCAATGCTACGATCTACATGACTTTCCGCAGCGAAATGGATAATTGTATCAATCTGATGATCCACACACAGTTTCTCTACAACGACTTGATCGCAAATATCGCCTTTCACAAAGTGATAACGGGGATCATTCTCAATTTCTTTGAGGTTAGCAAGATTCCCTGCATAGGTTAATAGATCTAAATTGATGCATTTGCCTTGAAATGCGGGAACTTTCTTTAATAAATATCGAATGAAAGCGGAGCCAATAAAACCCGCTCCTCCTGTTACTAATATATTGGTAACTTTGCGCTGCTTCTGCATCAACTTACCTGCACCAATTGACGAATATTTTCGCCATATCCACTTTTTCCCATGCGATCGGCAAGAACTTTAAGTTGGGCTTTATCAATGAATTTTTGCCTAAAGGCAACTTCTTCAAGACATGCTATAGAATGCCCCTGCCTCTCTTCAATAACCTGAACAAATTGGCCTGCCTGCATTAAACTGTCATATGTACCGGCATCCAACCATGCAAATCCCCTTCCCATTACATTGACCGTAACTTGTCCTCTTCGTAAATACTCATTATTAACATCAGTGATTTCCAACTCTCCACGGGCTGAGGGCTTGATTTTGTGGGCAATATCAACGACTTGATTGTCATAAAAATATAATCCGGTAACAGCAATATTAGATTTCGGTTTACTTGGTTTTTCTTCTATCGACAACGCATTACCTTGGGCATCTATTTCAACGACTCCATAACGCTCAGGTGATTTGACCTCATACCCGAAAAGTGTCGCTCCACTTTTCTTCTCACCGGCTTTTGCCAAGAGCGGCCCTAAATGATTGCCATAAAATATATTGTCTCCAAGCACGAGGCACACCGGATCTGTTCCAATAAAATCCTTTCCGATGATAAAAGCTTCTGCCAGCCCATTTGGATTATTTTGCACAGCATAATTAAACCTAACGCCCAAATCCGATCCATCTTTCAGCAGTCTTTTGAAAAGAGGCTGCTCTTCGGGTGTCGTGATGATTAGGATGTCGCGAATACCTGCAAGCATCAACACAGACAACGGATAATAAATCATGGGTTTGTTATAAACGGGCAACAACTGCTTCGAAATTCCTAATGTCAGAGGGTGCAAACGTGTGCCACTTCCTCCTGCTAATACTATACCTTTCATAAATACCTTACTTAACGATGCCGTTCTCTTAATTGTCAGAGTTATATGCGAATCCCCCATTTTTATCAATAATTAGCATTTTTGAACTAAAAAGGACCAGGACTCTCACGACGTACACGACACACAAGACAACGACCGAGTCATGGTCCTTTTTTTCCTTATTATTTTTGGACAAAAATGTTGCAATTCCCCAAACTCCTCAAAAACAACAGGAGTTTCTTCAACATGGGATATAAATTCAGCTCAAAACTTAAGATTATTGTCTTTTTGCTTTTCGTTTTCACCACGACTTCATGCTTCGCAACTAATGATGAACACACCGGCATCCTATCCATTGAACAACTACAATCACGTGGGCAAATCTACCACGATAACTTTGTCGTCAATGCCATCCCAAAATGTGGTACACACTTAATCATGAGGTGTATCTATCTGATGATCAATAAACGGGTTGAAGAAACAAGCGATTATGTACAAGAAAAGGATTTCACACCCAAAAAAGCACAAAAATATCTATACTTCCTCCGTTCTAAAAAAGGATTGCCGGGTATCCATAAAACACACGTCCCATATTTCCCTCAAATGGCATACACAATACTCAAAGCGGGCATGAAATCGATATTTTTTATAAGAGACCCAAGAGATGCTCTCGTTTCTCTGGTTTTTTATATGGATATCAAGTCCGGTAATCATCGTGATTTTATGCATATTGATTCCGCTGTCTACGACACATTATCATTTGATGAAAAAATTAAAGCACTTATGACAGGATCCTGCTGCACAAACTACATTGAGACTTTTCTTAAGCCTTTTATTAAATGGACCACTTACAAGTATAACCTCTCAGCAAAATTCGAAGATCTTATTGGCCCCTCCGGCGGCGGAACTCGCGAAAAACAACTACAAGTTATTGAACAAATCGCCTCATACCTCAACATCACCCTTTCCACAGAAGAAAAATTGGCAATTGCCGAACATACAAATACCTATAAAACACCAAAAATTCAAGAATCCATGGGTAAATCTTATGTGCAAGGCCAAATAGGAAACTGGAAATCGTTTTTGAATGCTGAAAATAAACAGCTATTTAAGGATCTATTTGGCAAACAACTCATAAAATTAGGCTATGAAAAAGATAACAATTGGTAAAATAAATATTATTATGTTATAATGCTAACTAGCAAGGTTTGTATATAATGTTACATGTTCTACAAACATAGAGTAACTTATATACAATGATTACTCAGCATATAGTATTATAATGGAGGTTATTTATGAGCTCACCCGTTAATCTACCACCCTCGGTGGATCCAACTCTTGATGATCCAACAAATCCAGCTAGTCCAAATTATGATCCAACATTAGATCCAAATAGCAGCGTTAGTATCAGTGCTGCTGCTATACAAAGCCAAACCTTGGCAAGTGCAACAAATACGGCAAACACAACCGAAGCTGCCAACTCAACAGCCAACTCACCTGTAGACCCTGTAAAACAACGAAGACGTGGTGTACGTCATATGCAAAATACACAGGGAGCTGCGCAAAATCAACAAGCTTTAACCGCTGCAGCACAACAAAATGCACAAATTCTAAAAACACAAGCGCAACAAAAAGCTGTTGCAGACTCCGCAGAGACAACCAACGAAGTGGAGAATTGATCTTGTTATTTAAAATTATTTGAATCACATTCGGTATACATTGGTTTTCTCTGTAAAGTTAATCTCTCTATAACTACAATCTAGATGAGGGATCGTATTTCCTCTTAAGAGTTTGTAAAATTTATTACTTGGCTATCCCTAAACCGGTTCATAAAAGAATTGGAGCCAATATCTAGAGGGTGAATGTCTTTAATCGAAGTTGATCATCAACATTTTTTTAGTAAACGAAAAATTAACGTTTTAATCGCCACTGTTCTTTTAAGCATCGTCGGCTATTTTTTGTTCACTCTTTGGGGGGGATGGGAGAATGTCATCGCTTCAGCAGAAAATGTTGGAATGGAAGGGATTGTCGTTGCTCTCGGATTGTCATTGGTGAATTTTGGGCTCCGCTTCTCACGCTGGCAATATTTCCTTGGCATTCTTGGATACCATATCCCATGGAAACCTAGTCTACGCATTTACATGTCAGGATTCGCTCTAACAACGACACCCGGAAAAACCGGTGAAGCCATCCGCAGCGTCTTCTTGAAAGATCACGGCGTCCCCTTCCGAAAAAGTTTTGGAGCATTTCTTTCCGAACGCACCTCTGATTTGCTTTCTGTCTCCCTTTTAGCAAGTACAGGACTCTGGATTTATCCCGATGCCAGACCGGTCTTGCTTGTTGTCATCACAATATTTACCACCATTTTTTTTGCTATTCAAAGGGACTCCTGGCTTCGCTGGCTAGAAAGAATGGCCAAAATAATATTAACTGAACGCTATGCACACCATACTACATTCATATTTGAATCAATTCTTTCATTCCGCAGTTGTTTTACAGCAAGAGCACTGCTGACCGGTCTATGTTTTGGAGTCATCGCATGGACAGCAGAAGCTGCAGCTCTCTGCTATATCCTCCATTTACAGGGGTATGAAATTGGAATATTGACAGCTACCTTCATTTATGGGTTTTCATTGGTGATTGGAGGCATTACGCTGTTACCGGGGGGACTTGGAGGAGCCGAAATCACCATGATGCAGTTGCTGCTTATAAACGCTATACCGGCACCCGTTGCTGTAGCAACAACCCTTGTCATCCGTTTAACTAGCCTTTGGTTTTCAGTAACTCTTGGGATAATCGCCTTGCCAAAAAAGCAGATTTTTTGGAGATCTAAATGACAAAAAAAACGATTCTCATTACCGGAGCGGCAGGTTTTATCGGATATCATTTAGCATTGCGATTACATGAACGCGGTGATGTTGTCGTTGGACTTGATAATTATAACGATTACTATACTCCGGCACTTAAATATAGTCGCGCCGAACAATTAGCCCTAAAAGGGATAGAAATCATCAAAGGTGATATCACCGATGACACTTTATTGAATGATATTATCATTAAGAAAAAAATCACCCATTTTGTCCATCTTGCTGCGCAAGCAGGAGTTCGTTATTCAATTACCCATCCACAAGCCTATGTAAATGCCAATATCACCGGATTTTTAAACGTCCTCGAAACATGCAAGAAACATCCTCACCTATACCTGACATATGCCTCTTCATCATCAGTATATGGTAATAACACGAAAATTCCATTTTCTGTGGACGACAAAACAGATCACCAAGCAAGTTTCTATGGCGTCACAAAAAAAACAAACGAATTAATGGCACAAGCCTATCACCATCTTTATAAAATCCCGGTGACCGGATTGCGATATTTCACTGTCTATGGTCCATGGGGAAGACCCGATATGGCCTATTTCTCATTCGCCAAGGACATTCAAGAGGGAAAATCTATCGATGTCTATAACTTTGGAAATATGCAAAGGGATTTCACCTATATCGATGATATCATCGATGGAACCGTTGCTGCGATCGATCTTGAAGCTAAAAATGAACTTTTTAACCTGGGTAACCATCATCCGGAACCATTATCAGCTCTAATCGAATTATTAGAAAAAAATTTAGGTAAAAAAGCTAATATCAATTACCTACCCATGCAAGCAGGCGACGTAACATCAACATATTCAGACATCACCCATAGCCAAGCATTACTTGGTTTCTTACCTAAAGTCACATTAGCAGAAGGAATCCATAAATTTATCTCTTGGTATACGACTTATACCGGTTAAACTGTTCACGTAATGTGATGTGTTTTCGTACCCGTGTGCGTACCCGTGTGCACACCCGTGTGCATACCCGTGTGCGTGCCCGTGTGCGTGCCCGTGTGTGCCTGTGTGTGCCCGTGTGCGTGCCCGAATTGTATGGGCCTTATAGCCTTAATTGGATTGTTGCCAAATATTAAATAAATCGGGCACGCACACGGGCACGCACACGGGCACACACGGGCACGAGAATAGAGAATTCTTGCCCCACTGTTGTGTTTTGCTTTGCAAATATTTCGCAAAACAATAACATATGAATAGCTTTTTATTATTGGAATTTATTTCATGCATCATTATTTGATTTTTACATGTTTTGCTCTGTTGACACTTACAGGTTGTTCAAACTCTGTCAATTACACTGATGACAGAATGTTTGGCTCCTCTGAGAATGATGTTCCACGAGCACCATACGTGGATTTACCCCCTCCCGTATTATCTATACATGGTCAAGAAGTTACCAATATCATCCAAGAAGTCTCCGTCGATTTCAAACACGATAGACATCTGCATTTGTGCGATGCCCATACCTACTACAATGCAGAAGGAATCCATACCATCCAACTAAAATATGAATCACAAGATCTGCTCGATCCTTGTGAGGCTCGTTATCTTATCGTCGATCTTGTTGAGGCCTTACTCGATAAATTAAATGATAACATGTACCTCATCCCCGAATTTCCAAATTTTGCCTTTTACCCTATTAATTTTGAAATTTACATTAACATGACTAGCTTTTTCTCACGTTATGTTGATCCATACTACATTAAATGGATCTGTATGGAAGATGGCATCATCTCCTTCTATGCCGCTGATATGTACGACAACAATAAAAACTGTTGGCATGCACGTAGGGAATCGTTTTACACAAGCCGCAATATCACTATCGCTGAACGTCAAGCTGAAGCTGCATATAAATCAAAACATGATAAGAGTCTTCAAAAAGTCTTCGGCGATAAAATATATATTCCAAAAGAAGACGATAATTAAAATATTCCTTCATGACACTAAATCCTTTAGAAAATAACCTTCGTGCGCTTTATAGTGCTTTCAAACCACCTTTATCAGACACCATCCCTCTTATTGCAAATGCTTCCGGTACATCCCTTTATGATACCAGAACATGGTTTGGAGGGTTATGCCACTTCTATTATGATGTTAAAGAACGATTGACAAATCAACGTTCAAAAATTGAAAAACTAAAAGATGCTATCAAAAATACCCATCGTATATTTCAGCAGGAATTAATCTCGATACAACAGGATCTCGCGCGCTACCAAGAATATCTCACAAAAAGTGGTGAAGGATACCGCGTTAACGAAAATGACTGCTTCATCACTAGAAGCAACATCACAAAATGGAATAAGGCTACAGCCCCTTTCCTAAAATTCATTCAGAATGAACTAGATCCTCAAGTAAAATCCCTTCTCGTTTCATGCTTTCCTGAATACAATGAAAATAATATCAATAAATTGTTTACAAACGATAAAACAAAAGAACTTCTCGATTGTCAAAAGATCATTGACCTCGAAGGAATCACTGAAGCCCCCCTCCCA
>Ga0206832_10238_pt1 | contig 12062 bp, 6 predicted proteins | sample Alteio_BWOrgCont_74_FD_152896 | JGI IMG/M metagenome (GOLD analysis project Ga0206832, IMG submission 152896) | Enriched cells from forest soil in Barre Woods Harvard Forest LTER site, Petersham, Massachusetts, United States -... | ecosystem: Environmental > Terrestrial > Soil > Temperate forest >... | reverse complement strand
GGCATAGCCTTGGGCAAAGGAATTGTTCAAAAGATAAATTTTTGCGATGCGGTGACATTTGAACCGGAAAGATCGCGCGAGGTTCATCGAGTTGGAAGATTTCAATTTGCCGCGGCAATCGGGCGGCGGATGTTTCAAAAGCCCAAACCTGACATCCGTTGTCCGGCATTTTTTAACGGCTTGGGGGCGAATTCTTCATTGACGCTTTGCGCCGCTTGATTAAGATTTCCTTTCGGATTTGGTGCAGGGAAACAATTTCATTTAACAAATAGATTAAAATTATGGCAGTCAAAGTCGCAATCAACGGATTCGGTCGGATCGGTCGCCTCGTCTTTCGCGCGATCGCGGAACAAGGTTTGCTCGGCAAGGAAGTCGAAGTCGTCGCGGTCGGCGACATCGTGCCCGCCGACAATCTTGCCTACTTGCTCAAATACGATTCTACGCAAGGTCGTTTTGCGGGAACGGTTGGCTCAAAAAAATCCGCCGCCGACAAAACGGAAGACGATGTTTTGATCGTCAACGGCAAGGATATCCACGTCGTCAGCGCAAAGACGCCGGCGGAATTGCCGTGGAAAAAATTCGGCGTGGACGTTGTCATCGAATCCACCGGACTTTTCACTGACGCCGACAAGGCGAATCCAAAATCCGCCTACGGCCACATCACGGCGGGCGCGAAGAAAGTCATCATTTCCGCCCCGGCGAAAAACGAGGACATCACGATTGTCATGGGGGTCAACCACGAGAAATACGACGCGGCCAAGCACACCATCATTTCCAACGCGAGCTGCACGACGAACTGCCTCGCGCCCGTCGTCCACGTTTTGCTCAAGGAAGGTTTCGGCATCGAGGAAGGTTTGATGACGACGATCCACAGCTACACGGCGACGCAAAAAACCGTGGACGGTCCGAGCAAAAAAGATTGGAAAGGCGGACGCAGCGCGGCCATCAACATCATTCCCGCCTCGACCGGCGCGGCGAAAGCGACCGCGCTCGTTTGTCCTGAAGTGAAGGGCAAGCTCACCGGCATGTCGTTCCGCGTGCCGACGCCGACGGTTTCCGTCGTTGACCTGACGGTGAAGACCGTGAAGGAAACTAGCTACGCGGAAATTTCCGCCGCGATGAAGAAGGCCAGCGAGACGTATCTCAAGGGTGTTCTCGAATTCACCACGGACGAAGTGGTCAGCACGGATTTCATCCACAGCAACGCGTCGTCCATTTTCGACGCCGGCTCGGGCATCGAATTGAACAAGAAATTTTTCAAGCTCGTGAGCTGGTATGACAACGAGTGGGGCTACTCGAACCGCGTGGCCGACCTGCTGAAATTCATGATCGGCAAAGGGCTGTGAGCGAAATTAAAATTCAAAACGGCGGACTTGAAATAGTCCGCCGTTTTTCTTTGGTGATAATGATTGCGCGATCGGCTGGTTTTATTCTTGAAACGGGGTGGATTGATGGCAGAATATGCCTCAATCATGAAGGTAAGAAATGCTTCCGTTAAAAGCTCCATTGCAACATTAATTTCATTCCTGTTTTTTACTGCATTCAGTCATGCGGCGGGAATGCAATTTTTGCATGGGCATGTTCCGGCTGTCGTGAAAACTTTGTCGCCGGTGGGGCGTCCGGCGGCGGCGAGCAATTTGAATCTGGCCATCGGATTGCCACTGCGAAACCATGGCGAGCTCTCCAATCTGCTGCAACAGATTTACGATCCGGCCAGCCCGAACTTTCATCATTATCTGACGCCGGAACAATTCACGGAAAGATTCGGCCCGACGGAAGCGGATTATCAGGCGGTGATCGCCTTTGCGAAGGCCAACGGCTTGCGCGTCACGACCACGCATCCGAACCGCGTATTACTGGATGTGAGCGGGCAGGTCGCGGATGTGGAGCGCGCGTTGCATGTGACGATGCGGACTTACCGGCATCCGACGGAAAACCGGACATTCTTTGCACCGGACACGGAGCCGTCGCTTGATCTTACTGTTCCGATTTTGCACATCAGCGGCCTGGACAATTACTCGCTGCCGCGTCCGCATTTTGTGGCAAAACCATTGTTTCTTGAACCAGCCGCGTCGCCTAATGCCGGCTCCGGGCCGGACGGCACTTTTATGGGAAATGATTTTCGCGCGGCTTATCTTCCCGGTTCAACGCTGACGGGTTCGGGGCAAACGGTTGGCCTTTTGCAATTTGACGGCTACACGGCCAGCGACATCACTTATTACGAAAACCAAGCCGGACTGACGAATGTGCCCTTGCAAAATGTTTTGCTGGACGGTTTCAACGGCAATCCGTCAACCAACAATGGTCCGACCGAAGTCTCTCTGGATATTGAAATGACGGTTTCCATGGCGCCGGGATTGGCCGGGGTGATTGTCTATGAGGCGCCAAATCCAAGTCCTTTTGAGGACATTCTCAATCGCATGGTCACGGACAATCTGGCCAAACAGTTGAGTTGCTCCTGGTTTCTTCCCAACGGAACCAATGATCCGGCCGCTGATCAAATCTTTCAACAGATGGCGGCGCAAGGCCAGTCGTTCTTCAACGCCTCGGGCGACGGTGATGCCTACACCGGACTGATTGATTTTCCGGATGACTCGCCGTATATCACACAAGTCGGCGGGACGACTTTGAGGACCACAGGGCCGGGCGGCTCATGGGCTTCCGAAACCGTTTGGAACTGGGGCAATGAATTTGGTTCTGATTATGATGGTTCCGGCAGCGGCGGTGGAATCAGCACGCAATATCCGATTCCGAACTGGCAGACAAATATCAGCATGACGGCCAGCAAAGGTTCGGTAACGAAGCGCAACACGCCGGACGTGGCCCTGACGGCGGACAACATTTACGTCCGCGTGGGCAATGATGATTTTGAAATCGGTGGCACCAGCTGTGCCGCTCCATTGTGGGCGGGCTTTGCGGCGTTGGTCAATCAACAAGCCGCCGCCGCAGGACAGCCGGCGATTGGTTTCGTGAATCCGGCGATTTATGCGATTGGCATCGGCACAAACTACACCTCTGACTTTCACGATATCACAACCGGTAACAACACCTGGAGCAGCAGCACAACTAAATTTTTTGCCGTTTCCGGCTACGATCTATGCACTGGATGGGGAACACCGGCAGGGCAGAATTTAATCAATGCGCTCGCGAATCCTGAACCCCTGCTCATTGCGCCGGCAACGGGTTTTTCGGCAAGCGGCGGGATGAGCGGCTCATTCACCACCACTTCGCAAAATTTTTCACTGACCAATATTGGAACAAATTCATTAAGCTGGATGCTCACCAATACGACTGCGTGGCTGAATGTTTCGCCGACCAACGGCATCCTGACAAACGGCGGCTCCGCAACCATCGTCAACGTGAGTTTGAATTCCGCCGCCAGCAATCTGGTGGTTGGAATTTACAGCGCGATGGTATGGTTCACGAATTTGAACGACAGTGTCGGGCAAAGCCGACAGTTTACTTTGTCCGTAGTTGGTCCGCCGATCATTACGAGGCAACCGACCAATCAAGCGGTGGTGCAAGGAGCAACCGCCGCATTCAACGTGAGCGCCACGGGTGGTCTGCCGTTGTCCTATCAATGGCAGGACAATGGGACAAACGTGACCGATGGCGGAAATATTTCCGGCTCGACAACAACCAACCTCATCATCAGCAATGTTTCGGCAGTTAATATAGGTGCTTATGCTGTCACTGTGACGAACATTGCCGGTGCAGTGGTAAGTTCCAACGCATTTCTGACAATCACTTCGTCTCCGCCGGTGATTGTCACCCAACCGACGAATCAAACGGTGCTCGCGGGCGGCACGGCGAGTTTTAACGTAATCGCGATTGGCAGCACACCGTTAAGCTATCAATGGAGCTTAAACGGGACAAATATTCTTGGGGCGACGAGCACGAATATCATCATTGCAAATGTGCAGACTAACAATGCGGGCATTTATTCGGTAACGGTGACCAATCTTTATGGTTTCGCTTTAAGCTCCAACGCGATGTTGACGGTGACACCGCTGCCATCCTGCGATCCGTCGCCGTCCGGCATGGTTGGGTGGTGGAAAGGGGAAGGAGATGCGAGCGACTCTGTTGGTGTGAACAATGGGGCGATGGTCAACGGTGCTTACTTCACCAATGGTGAAGTCGGAGAGGCTTTTGATCTGCCGGGTGTTTCTGCGTGTTCGCGTCCCGCCAACGGACCGGAAGTGCTGGTGCCCGACAGCAGCCTTTGGGCTTTTGGAACCAACAGTTTTACCATCGAACTATGGGCGAATTTCAACATAGTGCCCAACAACTGCGGTTTTTCCCAGGGCAACCCTTACGATGGAATGTTCATCAGCAACGATGAGGGTTCGGGGGGCAACCAAAAATGGTGGTTCGCATTGGATGACGGTCGGCTTGATTTCCATATCAACGGGCCGGCGATAAACGGCGGGAGCGGAGTCTTTTTGGTTCAAGCCCCATTCACGCCGGTGACCAACCAGTGGTATCACATGGCCGTCACGCGCAACGGCAATCTCTACACCATCTACACGAACGGCGTTGCCATCGGCTCTCAAACGGACACCACGACAATACCCGATGCGAACGCGCCGCTGGAAATCGGGGGGGGCGAAGGATTTTTCTTTAACGGCCGGCTCGATGAGGTGAGCATTTACAAGCGAGCCCTTTCTGCCAGTGAAATCCTGTCTATCTACAATGCAGGAAGCGGGGGCAAGTGTCCGGTGCCTCCAACGCCGCCGGTCATCACCGCACAGCCGACCAATCAGACAGTGGTTTTTGGACAAACGGCAACATTCAGCGTCGGCGTGACTGGCACACAGCCATTGACTTATCAGTGGAGTTTCAGCGGAACGAACATCGTAGGAGCAACAAATACATTGCTGACTTTGACTAACGTGCAGTTTAGTCAGGCGGGGAATTACTCGGTAGCGGTGACCAACATAATCGGTTCAACCAACAGCGCCATCGCAGTGCTGACGGTCAATTCACCACCGTCTTGTGATTCTGCGCCTTCAGGTTTAGTTGCATGGTGGGCGGCGGAAGGCAATGCCAATGATAATGTTGGGACGAACAACGGCGCGCTTAACGGCGGCGTCACGTATGCGTCCGGTGAAGTCGGACAGGCGTTTAAGTTCAGCGGAACCAACAGTTATGTGGCCGTTCCCAGCAGCCCGAATCTGAAGTTCAGTAACACGTTCACGGTGGAGGCGTGGATCAATTACAACTCGACAGGCGGCAACGAGACGATTGTCACGAAGGGACAGGACGCCAACACCGCCATGGATTGGCAGGTGGCCATACACGGCGGCCATTTATATTCGGATATCTTTGTCTCCGGAGTGCAATCACCCGGCACTTTCAATACGGCCCTTGTTCCCGGAACATGGTATCATGTGGCGGTGACGTATGACGGTTCGAACCTCCGGGGTTATGTCAACGGCGCGCTCGACGGCACGGTGGGCTACACGGGAACATTGCGGACGACAGATTACGCGCTGCGTATCGGAGCTTATGCGCCGGTCAGTGGTGACACGGAATTTTTCTCTGGCAAGGTTGACGAACTGTCGCTTTACAACCGCGCCCTGTCATCGAATGAGGTTGCGGCGATTTACAACGCTGGCACCGGAGGTAAATGTCCGGTGCCGCCAACCATCATCACGCAACCAATCAATCAGGCAGTTGTAGTGGGAGGCACGGTAACATTCAGTGTCAATGCGGCCGGCACACAGCCATTGACTTATCAGTGGAGTTTCAGCGGAACGAACATCGCAGGAGCAACAAATACATTGCTGACTTTGACTAACGTGCAGTTTAGTCAAGCGGGGAATTACTCGGTAGCGGTGACCAATATTTATGGTTCAGTCATCAGTTCCAACGGGATATTGACAGTCAATCCGCTTCCGCCTTGTGATCCAGCGCCATCTGGTTTGGTTGCGTGGTGGCCGGCGGAAGGCAATGCCACTGATATTGTGGGCACGAACAATGGTTCGCCGACGGGTGGAATTACATATACCAACGGAGAAGTGGGACAGGCGTTCAGCTTTGATAACATCAACACCAGCACCAGCTATATTCCGGTGCCTGCTTCGCCCAGCCTAAACATAGGAACCAACAGCGGATTCACAATCGAATGCTGGGTCAAACCTGATGCTCTCGTTCTTCACGGTGGAGCTCCAATCGTTGAGTGGGATTCCTCAAGCACAGACGGTTTGCAGCTTTGGGTTGGAGGACCTTCAGCGAGTATTACAGATACTTCTGGTTCTATCCATGTTGTGCAGCCTGCCAGCAACATGTTGAATTCAAATAATTTTCAACATGTGGCGCTCACATATGACAAAAGTAGTGGAAAAGCTTTGCTTTATCTGAATGGAAGCATCATTGCTTCCAATAATTTTGGTAGCATTACTCCACAGACGACTTATCCGTTGAATATCGGCAGACGGACGGGCCAACCAATCGGCAACGGCAGTAATTACGGCGGTCTGATGGATGAATTGAGTTTTTACAATCGCGCCCTTTCTTCAAGCGAAATTGCCGCCATTTACAACTCCGGAAGTTCAGGCAAATGCCCGGTGTCGCCAACTCCGCCGGTCATCACCGCGCAGCCGACCAATCAAATAGTGTTTGTTGGACAAACGGCAACATTCAGTGTCAGCGCGATTGGCACGCAGCCGTTGACGTATCAATGGAGTATGAATGCAACTAATATTGTCGGAGCCACCAATGCGACACTGACACTGGCCAATGTGCAATTCAGCCAAACTGGCAATTATTCCGTGCTGGTGACCAATATAATCGGTTCAACCAACAGCACCATCGCAGTGCTGACAGTGAACACATCACCAAGTATCACGACGCAACCGACGAATCTAGTTGTTGTCCGAGGCAGCAACGCCACTTTCAACGTCATCGCCGCCGGTTCGGCTCCATTGATTTATCAGTGGAATTTTAATGGAACAAACGTCGCTGCGGCCACCAATTCTTCATTGACACTGACTAATATTCAATTGAATCAGGCTGGCAACTATGCCGTTTTGGTGACAAATCTTTTCGGTTCAATCTTGAGTTCCAATGCGGCACTCACCGTCAATCCGTTGTTCCATTTCATCTGGAACCACATTCCTTCACCGCGATTTGCTAACGCGCCCTTTGTTGTTGTCGTTCAGGCGCAAAACACGACGAATGGTCCCGCCACTAATTTCACCGACACGGTTGTGCTGCTTTCAACAAACGGTATTCCGATCAATCCCGCTGTTTCCGCCAATTTCATTCAAGGCGTCTGGACCGGTGCGGTCATGGTCGCCCAGACCACCACGAACCTGGTGTTGCAGGCAACCGACAGCTTTGGCGAGTCCGGTCTGGCCAATGCGATCAATGTCGTCAATCTGCCGCCGCTCGCAGCCGTTCCTTCCGGCGGCACTTTGTTTATCTCGTGGCCGGTCAGTCCGTCGGGGTTCATTTTGGAAACCACGCCGACACTCTCGCCGGCAAACTGGAATCAAGTCTCTGGGTCAGCGTTCCAGATAGGAAATCAATTTGTGCAGCCAATCACCCTTTCAGGAACGAACGGTTTCTATCGTTTAAGGTTCACCGGACAATGATTCCAACGATAAATTAGTGAACTATTTGGTCTGCGGCGTTTCCTGAATCACTTTTTTCTTCTCCAACTTTTCCAGCTTCGGCGCGATGACGACCTGACAATATGGCGCGTTGGAATTATTGTCGTAGTATTCCTGATGATAATCCTCGGCTTTGTAGAATTTTTTGAGCGGCACGATTTCCGTCACGATTGGATGCTTGAAATCGGCTTGCGCGGCAAGCTTTGACTTTTCCGCGAGCAATTTCTGCTTCTCGTCGCGATATAAAATGATGGAGCGATACGACGTGCCTTCGTCCGCGCCCTGACGGTTCAACGTCGTCGGGTCGTGCGCCTGCCAGAAAACTTCCAGCAGCTTGTCGTAGGAAATTTTCGCGGGATCAAATTCAATCTCCGTCACCTCGGCATGGCCGGTCGTCTCGGTGCAGACTTCCTGATACGTCGGATTTTCCGTGGTGCCGCCCGCAAATCCGCTCGTGACGGAAATCACGCCGGGCAATCGTTCAAAGACTGCTTCCATGCACCAGAAGCAGCCGCCGCCGAGATCGGCGATTTCAGTTTTGTTCGTGTTCATAGATTTTGCAGGTTGGGCGAGGGCGGTGAAATTCAGCGCAACGGCGGCTGACAGAAAATAAATGATTTGTTTCATCTTTTTAATTGGACAGGCAGGATGTCTTTGCGCTCAATCAGTTTCCGGTTTGTCCAGATGTTCGCCCGGCGGCAGATCGGCGTATTTCTCAAAATGCTCCGGCCGCAGCGGCTCGGAAATCGCGTGTTCTGCATTGAACCATTTTCCAAGATCAACCAGCTTGCAGCGCTTGGAGCAAAACGGCGCGAATTTTCCTGCAAACCAGTCGCCTTTCTTTCTGCAAGTTGGACAAATGACTTTCACTCCGCGTTCAATTCATTCAGTGATTCGCAATCAACTGCTGATTCGGCGGAAGAAGTGAAATGTAATCTTCAAGAATGTTTTCCGTTTCGTTCAGCATCGGGTCAAGTGGCGGCTGCCAGTTGTTTTCGACGGTTGTGGTTTTGACCGCATTTGTGGAATCAACGCTTGAAACCACATTGGTTTGTCCTAACGGCGCGGGTAATTCCGATTGTCCGATGTTCTCAAGCGTGAGGTCGTAAATCTTTTCGTCAGGTGATTTGCGCGCGGCGCGCTCATCGTCGCGCGCTTTATTGCGAGCCTGGTTGTCCTTCCGTTCCTTCAACGCTTCGCTTTCGTTGAGTGTCATGGTCTTGTCCGCCTGCAATTTTTTCAATTCGTCAATGTCCTGCCGGATGTAAGTGAAATCCTGATTCGTCGCGACGCGTGCGTCGGAATCCTTTTTCAACTGCGCGAGATACGGCTGGACGAGGTTCAATTTGTCGTAATCCGCGCTGGGAATCGTGTCCCACGGCAGCGGATTTTCCAGCGAAGTCTCGCCGATTTCAGTCGAGTAATTCAAGATGTCCGGCAGAACAATATCCGACGCGACGCCTTTCAATTGTGTCGAAGCGCCGCTGACACGGTAGAATTTATTGATGGTGATTTTCAAAGTGCCGGGGTCGTTCGTCGCGGTGGCCGTGGCCGGCCAGACGAACGGTCGCAACGGAGTCGGTTTTTGAACCGTGCCTTTGCCGTGCGTGGAAGTATCGCCGACGACAAGTGCGCGGCCGTAATCCTGCAACGCGGCGGCGCAAATTTCGGCGGCGGACGCGCTGAAGCGGTTGATCATCACGACGAGCGGGCCGGAATAAAGTTCGTTGTTGTCGGTGTCCGAAAGCACGGCGACCTTGCCGTCGGGATCGCGCGCGAGCACGACGGGGCCGCTCTTGATAAAAAGGCCGGTGAGATTGACGGCCTCGTTGAGCAGCCCGCCGGGATTGCTGCGCATGTCGAGGATGATGCCGTTGACTTTTTCCTGCTCCAATTTTTTGATCAGGCGCGAAACGTCTTCCGTGCAACTTTTTGGCGAGTGGGCGATTTCGTCGGGCATGTTGACCGTGCCGTAGAACGATGGCAATTCGATGACTCCGATCCGGTTTGTGCCGCCGTGCGCGTCTGGCATTTCGATCAATTGCGCCTTGGCTTCCTGATCTTTCATTTTGATTTCATCGCGGATCAACGTCACGACGCGGCGCGCGGTATGGTCTTCGGCGGGGATGATCGTCAGTTGCACTTGCGTTCCCTTCGTTCCGCGAATCATCTGGACGACTTTTGTGAGTTCCATGTCCACGACATTGACCGGCGGACTGTTGCTCTGCGCGACGGCGACGATCTGATCTTTTTCGTTCAACAACTTGCTTTTGGCCGCCGGTCCGCCGGGGATGAGCGATGCGATGGTGCAATAGCCGTAATCCTCCGTCAGTTGCGCGCCGATGCCGACGAGCGAAAGGCTCATGCCGATGGAAAAATCCTCCGCGTTCTCGGGCGGAAAATAATCCGTGTGCGGGTCGTAGGCGTGCGCGAGCGCGTTGAGATACGCCTGCAAAATATCCGCGCCGTCCCATTTTGAAATCGTGTGCAAAATCCAGTCGTAGTGATGCGCGATGGTTCCGGCGATGTCGTTGGTGGAATTATTCGTCACAGATAAAGCCACGGTTTCATTTGTCAGCTTCAAAGAAATGTTTGTGGATATGACTGCGGAAGCGGTTACGGGCGGTTGCGTCTCGCGATCCAGTTTTTCCTGCAAATACTCGAAGCGCACCCGTTGTAGCCAGAGTTGTTGCGCCTCGGCCAGATTTTTTGGAAACGGCGCGTGGCGGCGATCAATGACGATGCGCTCGTCCGTCGTGAATTTGAATTTGTCCTCCTTCAACACCTTGTCCACATAGTCCGTGTGCTGCTGAAGCCGCTGGAGCATCCGCTGGAAAATCTCAAACGCTGGCGTGAGGTCGGCCTTGTTGCGCCCGCCGATGGTGTAGACGTCGAGGTTTGTCCTAAAATGCGCGAACTCGGCAAGGTCGGATTGCAGGAAATTCTCGCGTCGCGGGTCAAGCGCCTCCACATAGCCGTCGAAAAACTTCTTGGACATCTCCACGTCCAGCGGCTGCTGCGAATAATGAAATTCCTCCAGCAACCGCGCCGTCATGTAGGCGATACGCGCGTCGTTCGGGCCGGGAACCAAACGTGCGGACGTGTTTGTGGCATCCGCCGCGCTTGCGACGGCGGGAAAAAAGGGCGGGGCGATGAATGCGAGAAACGCGAACAATGTGATTTTTATATGGCGCATGGCGATTGGCACAACTTCGACCCATTGTAACCCGATTTGTTCAGCAAAGGAAATGTTTTACATTTGCTCCGCCATGATTCTTTTGCCGATGTCCGGTAAATTTATGTCCCGGCGTCTCACTGATTGGCTTCACGTCTGATTTTTTACCATGCGGAAAGTGTGAGTGTGAAATTTGTCAGTATCAATTTTACGTTAGCTTCATTCATTGACACGGCGATTTCCTTTGTTAAATTCACGGCTCACTTTTTTGGAAATTTTCCAGCAATCAAAAATAATTTATGGCGAAAGCATCGAAATCGAACAAATACGTTTACACTTGGGGCAACAAAAAAGCTGACGGCGACGGCAGTATGAAGCCGCTGCTTGGCGGCAAGGGCGCGAATCTCGCCGAGATGACGCGCATCGGATTGCCCGTGCCTCCGGGTTTCACCATCACCACGGAAGTCTGCACTTATTTTTACGCGCACAAAAAAACTTATCCGAAGGAACTGCAATCGCAGATGGAAGCGGGCATCGCGAACATGGAAAAAATCATGGGCGTCAAATTCGGCGACGCGAAGGCGATGCCTTTGCTCGTGGCCGTCCGTTCCGGCGCGCGCGATTCGATGCCGGGCATGATGGACACGATTTTGAATCTCGGCCTCAATGACCAGACCGTTCTCTCGCTCGCCGCCGTGACGAAGAACGAACGCTTCGCGTGGGATTGTTACCGTCGTTTCATCCAGATGTATGGCGACGTCGTCATCGGCGTGCAGAAGCGCGCGAACGAAGATCACGAACCGTTCGAGACGCTCATCCACGAATTCAAGCACAAGAAATATCACAAGGACATCGTGGACAGCGAACTCACTGCTGCCGACCAGAAGGAACTCGTGAAATTGTTCAAGGCGCTCGTGCTTGAACGCACGGGCAAAGGTTTTCCGAATGATCCGTGGGAGCAATTGCGCGGCGCGGCGGGCGCGGTGTTCGGTTCGTGGATGACCGTCTCGAACGGTTCGTGATCTTCGTTCGCGCGCTTCTGCACGCCGATGACGACGTCGCCATACATCTGGATGAAATTTTGCGAGCGCGGCTTCGCGGTGTTCGGTTCGTGGATGAACGATCGCGCGATCGTGTATCGCCGTAAATATAATATTCCCGCCGAATGGGGAACGGCGGTCAACGTGCAGGCGATGGTTTACGGCAACACCGGCGAAACGTCCGGCTCCGGCGTGGCGTTCACGCGCAATCCGGCGAACGGCGCGAACGAA
>Ga0206832_10237_pt1 | contig 12138 bp, 11 predicted proteins | sample Alteio_BWOrgCont_74_FD_152896 | JGI IMG/M metagenome (GOLD analysis project Ga0206832, IMG submission 152896) | Enriched cells from forest soil in Barre Woods Harvard Forest LTER site, Petersham, Massachusetts, United States -... | ecosystem: Environmental > Terrestrial > Soil > Temperate forest >... | reverse complement strand
GCAGGAAATTACTCGAAATTTCCAAAATGCCCTAGAAGGATCCAAGGAAGATAAGACCTGGCTTGAAAAAGGGATGTGGTATCCTGAAGATTTCCTAGACGCCTGTGTGAGACATCAACAACAAAAAAAAATTGATTTCCTTGTAAATAAAGAAAATTTTTTTTATGGCTTTGCCAACCCTAAATATTTTGAACATGTGATGGAAGAAGACAATAAAACGCGTGCTAGATTCTGTTTTCGTGTAAAAAAGGGTATTTTAGCTTCAGAAGCTTTAAATGCTATGACTAATGGACTTTCTATAGGCGACTGTGCAATGGCATATTCGGTATCTTGCTATGACGCTCTTTTGGAAATTGTGGGTAAAGAAAAATTTGATCGGATATTTGAAGGGGTTTTTAGCATGGTTATAGGACGCCCTAAAAATAAACCTAGTCCATTAGATCTATTTTTTCAAGTCGATTCAGAAAAGCAAATAAATATTGATACAAAAATAGGCTATCGTGATGTTGAAGAAGGAAGATTTTATTATTTTGATGGTGTAAAAAACTATTACCGTAAATTTCCTTTCGATGTCTGGGGAGGCCTAAACATTATATGTGTTAAAGCAACGCCCGGAGAACAATTGTTTACCTGTCTTGGCCTGAATCCTGAGGGAGAAAGTGAGGATCAAATTTATACAAAATGTGTAGATACATTCAATACCGTTCCGAATCCGAAAAAAGGTTTAAGTGAAGCACTACAAACAAAATATCATCCTTTAATTGAGCAAGCAAAGAGGTCATCAGTCATACAAGCTACTGTGAAGGACGTTCCAGGTTTTAGAAATATCTCACCAAACGTTTTCAGATTAGATCTGCTTGCAGCATTAGTAGCAGCAAAACCGGAAGATGTAAACCTCGGCTTTATTTTAAATTTTTCGAAAAAGAAATAGAAATCCCTTAACATCATAATACCATTATCTTTAATATGAGCTACTTATGCAATTACAACGTTTAGAGAGTCATACACCTTTATTATCAGGTATTGTTGACGAATCCCTAAAAGAACACAGCAACAATACAAGCGATAAATCCATCAGTGCTGCTACAAGTGCCATACAAAATACTCCCACCACTTCATCTTGTACACCAAAGCCGATTGCATCTGCAAACAGCACCCTGTCCGAAGAAATATTAAGTTTAAAAACGAAAGTTCTAAATGCCAGGCTGAAATGCATGCAGGAAATTGTTCGGAATTCTCAAAATGCCCTAGAAGGTTCCAAAGAAGATAAGACCTGGCTTGAAAAAGGAATGTGGTATCCTGAAGATTTCTTAGACGCTTGTATTAAGCACAATCAACAAGAAAAAATTGATTTCATTGTTAATAAAGAAAAATTTTTATATGGCTATGCCGACCCCAAATATTTTAAACGTTTGATAGAACTTGGCGGCACAAAACCTGAAAGATTCTGTTTTCGTGTAAAAAAAGGGGTTTCAGCTTCAGAAGCATTGAATGCTATCATTAGAGGCTTTTCTATAAGCGACTGTGCAATGGCACATTCAGTATCTTGCTATAGCGCTATTTTGGAAATTATTGGCAAAGAAAAATTTGATAAGATATTCCAAGGAAAGTTTAGGATGATTATTGGACGTCCGGTTCATCAACCCGTTCCAATAGATCTCTTTCTTCGTTACACTTCAGACAAGCTAATAAAAGATACAAAAATAGGTGATCGTGATGTTATAGAAGGAGAATCTTATTATATTGAAGGTGTAAAAGACTATTATGATAAATTTCCTTTTAGTTTCTTGGGGGCTCATAACACTGTATGTGTTAAAGCTACTTCCGGCGAACAATTGTTTACTAGTCTCGGTCTTAATCCTGAAGGAGAAAGTGAGGAGCAAATTTATACAAAATTTGTAGATGCATTCAATAAGACTCCAAATCCGGAAAAAGGTTTAAGTAAAGAACTAAAAATCAAACATCACCGTTTAATCGAAAGAGCCAAAAATTTATCAAACGTACAAGCCACAGTGAATGATGTTTTAGGTTTTAATAAAGCCCTCAAGAGTTTTAAATTAGATCTGCTTGCAGCAATAGTGGCCACAAAACCGGAAGATGTAGTCGCCGGCCGTTATTTTAATTTTTTTGCAAATGAATAAAAATAATTAGAACCTATTTCAAGGCTTCCTAAATTTGAGCGTGCACGCTCTAGTTTCACTCTTTAAGGAATCTGAATTATGCATAGACAACGTAAGCCTATACCGAACGTGACTCAAAAATTGGCTTTTTGACAAGGAGGCTGCTCAAAATTTTTCGTCCGGAGCGAGTGACCATTGCCTTTGGCAAGGCACGAGTGAAGACAAAAATTTTGACGCAAAGCCGACGCAGTCAACAACCAATTTTTGAGTTATGTTCGGTATACTTCTCCCGGAGAGATTCTTCGTGAAGAATATATAAAAACGTTAGGAATCACACAGGAATTACTTGCAGACCACATCGGATGTGATTATAAAGTTATCAATAGAATTATCAATGAACGAGCATCTTTAACACCTGACATCGCTATTAAATTAGCAATGGCTTTTGAAACCACACCTGATTTCTGGTTAAACGCTCAGATTGCGATGGATCTATGGAAACTCTGCAAAATAAAGCATAAAATTCATTCGCTGATCCCACATGATAAAGCAGCATAATCCTATAAACGACATTTGAATCGCCATTTCTAGGATAATATACCGAACGTAATTCAAAAATTGGTTGTTGACTGCGTCGGCTTTGCGTCAAAATTTTTGTCTTCACTCGTGCCTTGCCAAAGGCAATGATCACTCGCTCCAGACGAAAAATTTTGAGCAGCCTCCTTGTCAAAAAGCCAATTTTTGAATCACGTTCGGTATAATTCCCTTTGATCTTTCTGGGTCATTCTTGTAAACTCATATCTTCTAGAATGAATTGCATTAAGGATTTTCCATGCCATTGAAAATGTTCCAAGCTAAAGAGCCAAAAAAAGAAAGCTCGCATCCGGATAAAATTGCGCACATCATCGCGATCGCCGCCGGAAAAGGTGGCGTCGGAAAATCGACCGTTACCGTTAATTTAGCTTTAGCCTTGAAGCGCGCGGGATATTCCGTTGGAATCATGGACACCGATATCTATGGCCCCTCCATCCGCAAAATGCTGCCGGAAGATGAATTGCCTGTGCAGAAGGGGGAGCGCATCTCCCCTGCCATTTGCAATGGCATCCGCATGATTTCCATGGCATATTTCCGCAATGAAAATGAAGCAACGGCAGTACGTGCTCCCATTGCCAATGGACTTGTCAGCCAATTCATTCACAAAATCGATTGGGGATATCTCGACTTCTTACTTATAGACTTCCCCCCTGGTACCGGCGATATCCAACTCACTCTTAGCCAACAAGCGAATTTATGTGGCGCTGTCATGGTGACAACGCCACAAGAAGTTTCCGTCATGGATGTGCGTAAAGCCGTGAATCTCTTTAATCAAGTGAATATTCCTATCATCGGCATCGTTGAAAATATGAGTTATTACCAAGAGAAATCCAGTGGGGAGAAAATTTATTTATTCGGAAAAGGCGGTGGTGAACGTCTAGCTCAAGAGATTGGCGCTCCGTTTTTAGGAAGTATCCCTATAGATCCAAAAATCTCTCAATGTGGCGATGAGGGAATCTCTTTATTTTCCCTTACAGCTGAAAATGGACAAAGTATTGCGGCAATTCAAGCATTTGAAGAATTTGCCGAAGCTGTCATTGCTCATACCACTACCTTAAAAAGACTATCGAGTGAATGTTTATCCTCCTTTGAACTCAACTGGAAAGAAATGAAATGAAAAATCCCCCAATTTTAATCAAAACCATTAGTCAGAAGGACAATCATACTTTTACGATTGCATGGAGTAATGGCACTTCCAGTGATCATCGATTACATTCACTACAGAAAAAATGTCCCTGTGCAAAATGCTACGATCCAGCAACAGGACAACAGCACCCTACAGAAATGCCCTTAGACACTGACGTGCGCGCCACGAAAATTACAAGTGTGGGAAGATATGCTATACGCATACAATTCACTTCCGGATGCAGCCGTGGAATCTATAGTTTTGCAACATTACAGTCTCAGGAATAATCAATGTATCGAATTTTATTAGCCTCAATTTTTTCTCTGTCATTGCTGATGATAGGATGTTCCTCCGGTGACAATCATAAACATTCTACAAATCAATGGATGCAGCACAATGGCAAGGTCAAAGTACTTTCGACAATCGCCATGATCGACGACCTCGTCAAACAAATCGGCGGAGAATACATCGATTCCACAACATTGATAAAAGGAGAACTCGATCCTCACTCCTATCAACTTGTAAAAGGCGATGATGAAAAACTTGCTTTTGCTGACATCATCTTTTTTAATGGACTAGGACTAGAACACGGACCAAGCCTCCAAGCCTTCCTTAAAAACCAACATAAAGCTATTCCTTTGGGAAATCGTATCATGGAAAACAATCCTCCATTACTGCTATATTTCCGAGGGCAAGCCGACCCTCATATATGGATGGATATCTCCATTTGGGCTGAAACAATTCCTTACATCGTAAAGGCTCTCACCAGCAAAGACCCTGCCCATGCCATTGATTTTGAAAAAAATGGTGATCTACTAATGCACTCCATGATGCAAGCACATCACGAGGCTAGAAAAAAACTTCAAGATATCCCCTCTTCAAAACGATATCTGATCACAAGCCATGATGCCTTTAATTATTTCACGAGAGCCTATCTTGCCTCCGATGGCGAAAGCCATGAATCTTGGCAAAATCGATTCGCTGCCCCTGAAGGCTTGGCTCCAGAAAGCCAGATTAGTACGTCTGATATCCAAGCAATCATCGATCACCTCTCAAAGTTCAATATTCACGTAATCTTCCCAGAATCCAATGTCAACCGCGATTCCATCCGCAAAATTGTCCAAGCGGCAAAAAGTAAAAACATTGATGTCAGAATTGCCAACGTCTCATTATATGCCGATGCAATGGGTCCTCCAAATTCCGATGGAGACTCTTATCTTAAAATGATGCGACATAATGTCAATGCTATCGCCACCAATATCGATGGTGGCCCATGACGAAACACCCTCACGATGCAAAAACGGCATTACAGGCTCATCAACTCACTGTAAACTATGACAAAACACCCATCCTCTGGGATATTTCGCTGACGATTCCCAGCGGAAAAATTATTGGGATCATCGGTCCTAACGGCGCGGGCAAAAGTACCTTCATAAAAGCAGCATTAGGACTCATTAAGCCCATCTCCGGAAAAATCGAATTCTTTGGCCAGCCTTTATCAGCGTCTCGACGACGCGTTGCTTATGTGCCACAAAGAGAAAGTGTGGACTGGGACTTCCCCATCACCGTTCGCGAGCTCGTCATGATGGGACGTTATGGCTCCCTAGGACTATGTCAATGGCCCCGTCAAGCTGACAGAGCGGCTGTCGATCATTACATAGAACTGATGGGCATGAGTGCCTATGCCAATCGTCAAATAAGTCAACTTTCCGGAGGGCAGCAGCAACGCGTATTTATAGCGCGCGCCCTTGTTCAGGAAGCCGATATCTATTTCATGGATGAACCCTTCACAGGAATCGATATGGCAACAGAGAAAGCGATCATGAATATCTTGCACCAACTGAAAGCTCAGGGAAAAACCGTGTTTGTCGTCCACCACGATTTAAATACCGTCGACAGCTATTTCGATTGGTTAATTATGTTAAACATGCGTTTGGTGGCTTGTGGAAGCGTTACTGAAGTCTTTAACTCCGATACCATCAATATGACGTACGGAAAATGTTATGCCCTCTTTGATGAGGCATTAAAACTCTCCCAAATCAAGACAAAAGGTTTTGATGTTTGATTCTGTGTTTATCTACTTCACCGATCCTGTTCTTCGTGCCCCTACGATCGGCTGTATGCTTATGTGCTTGGCAGCTGCTCTGGTCGGAGTCATCGTGTTTCTTAAAAAAGAATCCTTGCTTGGTGAATCCTTATCTCATGCCGCTTACCCTGGTGTGATCATCGGAGTGATCATCGCCGGGGCCGCCGGAATCACCGCAGATCAAGAACTTCCCATTGCAGTTTTATCTATGATCGGGGCTTTCGTCACCGCACTCATTGGACTCCGAGCTATAAGTTTTTTGGAAAAGCGATTATCAATCCGTAGTGACTCCGCCTTATGTTTTGTTCTGGCAGCTTTCTTTGGCATAGGCCTCACATTGGCAAGTCAAGTCCAGTTTGTCTATTCATCACTCTATCGCCAAGTACAGGTCTATCTCTATGGACAAGCGGCTACTATGACAGATGAACACATCGCCATCTACGGCTTGTTGGCATTGACAATCGTTGCTGCTATAGTTATCTTTCATAAAGAAATCCAAGCGATCACCTTCGACATCGAATACGCCAAAAGTCTTGGTATAAACACTCGTGTTGTCAATGCTACAATTTTCTTTCTCATCGTTTTAGCTGTTGTCATTGGCATCAGATCCGTGGGCGTTGTTCTCATGTCGGCCATGCTAATTGCTCCGGCGGCGGCTGCAAGGCAATATACCAATAAACTCTATAAAATGTTCAGCCTTGCTGCCTGCTTTGGCGTCATCAGTGGATTTCTAGGCAATTACTTATCTGTAACTGTAGCAGGACGCCTAAACGCCGCATTTCCTTCGTCACGCTTAGCACTGCCTACAGGCCCAATGATCGTCATCATCGCATCATTAATATGTCTTTTCTCTTTGATGTTCGCTCCAAAACGTGGGATACTTCTACGACTGCTGCGTGTCATGTCATTTAGGTACAAATGTATGTGTGAAAATCTTCTCAAAGCTATATGGCGCTATGGACCGGGAAAAGATGTTCCTTATGATGAAATTGCCAAATGCCAAAGCACCTCCTCATGGTATCTACACTTTATTCTGAGACGTCTTGTCCATCAAGGATGGCTGGTACAATGCAATGAATCCTATCGTTTAACTGTAGAAGGTGTGCAAAGGGCAGCAAAAATCGTCCGCCTACATCGTCTGTGGGAGGTCTATTTAGTCGATTACCTCGGTGTGGGCGCCGAACGGGTACACCGCAGCGCTGAAGAAATGGAGCATATCATCTCCCCTGAACTCGAGGCGGAATTAACTATTATATTAAATGATCCTAAACACGACCCTCACCACCAGCCTATTCCTTCATTGGAGCAATAAATATGGACTCACATCAATATTTTAATCCGTACTCTCATCAGTCGTTTTTTGGATTTTTTGCACAACTTTTTATCAGACTCTGGCATTGGATCAATGGCAATGTATTGACGAATGGCCTGGCATCAGACGAAATTCAAATGTTGGTCCTTTCCGGTGTCGCTGCATCCTCATCCCTTGTCGGAACATTTCTCGTGTTACGGAAAATGACAATGTTGGCAAATTCACTATCTCACACCATCTTAGTTGGGATTGTGATCGCCTTTATCTGGACATATGGTGTATCTGCGCACGTGCCGGAACATTCCGAGCCCATAAATATCTATCTTCTAATGATTGCTTCGTTAATCATGGGGCTCATCACCACATTTCTTACAGAACTGCTTACACGCGGCGCGCGGCTTCAAGAAGATGCTAGCACAGGTATTGTTTTCACAAGCCTTTTTGCCTTAGGGGTAATAGCTGTCACATTATTGACCAGAAGTGCGCACGTTGGCACAGAGGCAGTTATGGGAAATGTCGATGCCTTACAGTTTAACGATTGCATCATGGTTTACATCGTACTAGCGATTAACACATTATTGTTTATTGTCTTTTTCAAGGAATTTAAGATCACAACTTTTGATCCTGGCTTATCACGAGCATTTAGCATTTCACCTTCGCTCTTCGGTTATCTCTTGATGACACAGGTGTCATTGACTGCTATCGGAGCCTACCGCGCGGTCGGCGTGCTCATGCTGCTAGCATTTATCACGGGCCCTGCCCTCACAGCAAGAATGCTGACATCAAATCTAAAAAGCATGCTTATATTTGCGGTGCTACTTGGCATCGGCGCCTCTTTGACCGGAGTAGCACTGACTCGCCACATTTTAACGACGTACGATGTTGCTTTGTCGACATCAGGTGTCGTTGTCTGCGTCATCGTAATTTTCTTTTTAATCACAGCAATTTGCACAAGTGCAAAAGCCATAAAGAGAAGAGGCGTTCACCTTGTTAGGCAAATGCGCTCTTGAAGCTTTTATGGAAGACAGCGATTATACTTAGGAGAAAATTGGGAGCGCAGCATGTGGCGTAGGCTCCAAACGCTTCGCGATCGATTTTTATGAATTTCACACAGGAATGCTTCAGTACAATTTTCTCTATTCAAAATCTGTTGCGCAAATTTCATTCAAAAGATAGTGTATTGATATTGTCTCTAATTGATTAAGGAGAATTTTCATGGAAATCTGGCTCGACACCTGCGATATCAAAGCTATTGATAGCGCCTCTCATTTTGGATTTATTTACGGTATCACAACGAATCCAACAATACTCGCTAATGCGCACAGCAACTACGAACATGCCATCGGCGAGCTTCTCGAAATACAAGATGGACCTATTGCTGTGCAAGTCACAGCTGAAAATGCTGAAGACATGATAAAACAGGCTTTAGCACTTCACACCTTTTCCGATCGCATCATCGTTAAAATTCCTGTGATCAAACAAGGCCTGATTGCAATGAAAAGTTTATCTGATGAAGGCGTCTCTATCATGGCAACGACAATTTATCAACCCAACCAAGCATTGTTAGCAGCGCTTGCAGGCGCAGATTACGCCGCACCGTATGTGAGTCGCATGTCTGATGCCGGTGTCGATATTTATCCCGCTCTACAAATGATCATGTCAGCCTATAAGTATTATGGATTCAAAACAAAAATTCTTGCTGCGTCTTTAAGAACTACTGACCAAATCACACTCTGTGCCTCGATGGGAATCCATGCGATCACCTTGAAAACCTCATTATTTGCTGAATTCACTGCTGACGATCCTATAACTTTGGACTGTCTTAACGGATTTTCAGAGGATTGGAGTGCACGCTCCCATCAGAAGGAAGCAACAACACTTTCATTGTGATTTTTATGGACAATTTAACAACAGCATCAGATCCTTCCGAAAATCCAAAAATAAGGAAAGATTCTGCTGTTTTGATGAGTGATCGCTATAAGACACCAAATACGAGCATGCTCATATTTCATTATGATCCTCATTTATTTAATTCTATAGAATCGAAACTACAAAAAGCTACGATCCAACATGAAGCCATAGAGGGAAAAGACATCTATATTTTCGATGACTTTTTCTCCAAAAACGAAAGCCAAGATTTCCTGCACTACTCAAAGAATGCAAAATTTAGCCGACAGAGCTATGCCAGCAATGAAAGCAGAGACAAAGGCGAGAATCCTGCCAGCTCCATGAATAATAAAGAGAAATGGGAGTTCTTTGCTAAGCCCCCACAAGCCGTTAAAGAAATCTTCAAATTGCTTGATACCCTCTCGTTTAAAATGGATGCTGATATTACAACTTTGCCTTGGGACTTATGCGATTCAAAAATTTGTGCTTCTGCCGTTGCTACCAATCGCATTGAAAAAGTCTCTAAAGAAAGCATGGAAATGGGAAAACATGACGACTACAACACAGAAGAAGGCATCCCGTTTGGAATCCCCGTTCTCTACTCAAAAGAACAAACATATCACCCCACGAAATTTGTAAACGGTGCACAGGGGAAACCTTGGCTCGTCACTATCATGCTCTATGCTGCAGAAGAAAATTATCTTCCAAAATATGGGATGGGAACAATTTTCTGCAAAAAAAGCGGGGAAACAGCTTTAAGAGCAGATTGCTCACATATGCGTTTTGTGCTTTTTGAAGGCGATATCATTCATAGCATTGAAGAATCTAAGCTGCCGGAAGGAATCTCTGTATGGCGCGTTTCTTACGTATTTAAGCTCCTGATCAATCCTAGACAGGAAAATCAGTCCATGAAAAAGAAATTTCAAGAATTAATTAACTCATACAAGTTGCAACATCATGTCAGATAACAAATCGAAAGGAAATGAAAACTCGGCTTTAATGGAATGGAAAAAATCCTACATGGAAGCATTGATTAATGAACTGCATCCTTCAGGAAATGTCCTAGAGGTTGGATTTGGTTTTGGTCATGCCGCCACACGTATACAGTCCTTTCACCCGAAAAGCCATACGATCATCGAATCGAATCCTCAAATCGCAGAAAAGGCAAGACAGTGGGCCACAAAGTACAAAAATATCACTATCATTCAAGATTCATGGAAAAACGCCCTTCCAAAACTTGGCAAATACGATTCCATTTTCTTCAATGATTATCCTATGGATAGTGTTGTAGAAGATGTTAAAACTTTGAGTGAAGAAGAAACAGTACAAGTAACCAACAAAGCAAAAAATCTGTTAGGTGAATTGAAAGCCCAATTATCCAAAATCACCACAAAATTTTCCGATCAAGATATTGATGAGTTCTACAAAAAAGTTGGTCAATCAAATTTGAAAGAACTTCCCTCATTTTTTAGTACCTTAAAAAATAATGGCAACATCACAGATAAACAATATAAAGAAGCTGTAAAAAAATACTCTCTAGAAAAAGATCACGCAAAAAATGCTGTCACCGATACAAAACAACCAGATATCATGCTGGATTTCCTAAAAGAATGCATTGCAAAACATATGCAAATGGGATGTCGTTTTTCTAGTTTTCTAACAAGCTCAATTTCTAAATTTGAAGATTCACTATTTTTTGATTGTATCATCACGAATCCGGAGTTTGATTATCACGAACAACTGACGTCTATTGATGTTCTCAATAGCACTCCAATAGAATCACTCATCATCGTCATCGAAAAAAAATCATAATTTCTAAAAACTCAATCGACACTTTTTTCCTTAGCCTCGAATAGAGGCGGAAGCATATAGCCACTGGCGTAAGCCTGTGGAAGCCTCATGCCGTCCTTGAGCCTCGAATAGAGGCGGAAGATAACTCTATTTAGCCTCAAAAATGTAGTTGAAGCAAGCAATCTGTCGCCGCTATTCGCGGCTCAATGTGTTTATATGACATTTCCACAGGCTTACGCCAGTGGCTATATGCTTCCGCCTCTATTCGAGGCTAAGGAAAAATTGTCGATTGAGTTCAGTTAGTGACTGACGACCCGGGCTAGGCTGGCTAATCTAGCCAGTTTCTGGCTCAAAATCCACTATAATACATGTTCCATTTTCCGTCCCATTTATTGGGATGTTAATTCCATCGTCATTCAACGGAGTATGCCTATAAAACTTTGCTCGCTTTTTCTGAATTGTTGAAGCAAAATATGTTTCTTCCCATTTTCTTACATCGTTGGTCTTAACGCTTGTAAGCGCATTAAGGACAACCTGTTCATCAATTTTTCCAGTCAATGCCGATGTGGTCAGAATAGCTCCTGTGAAACCTGAACGACTTTGAGTGTTGGAATGATATTTTACGAGGCCGATTAATGATTCTATGATTTCAGAAGTGCCTAGTAAGCGTTCATAAGGTTTCGCTTTCGAGGATTCTTCTGAAACAAACTGAATAATTTTATCGGCAAAATTTTGCGCTCTTAAATTAAGGTCAAGTGCATGAATCATCTGTGATAGTATAACAGCTGTATCTGTTTGAATTCCATAAGTTCTGACCAAATCTCTAGTAATACTTGTTATCTGCCATAGCTGATGTAAGTCTTTTATAGCATCGCTTAACCCAATCACCCAAGCAAATTGGCTAAATAAAAATTCACGCTCTTCTTGAGAGAGTTGATCACCTTGTAAGCCAATCAAAATACGGCATGACCATTTAATCAGTTCTTCTAAATTGAGATATCGTGCCTTGTCACGCCGTTGTGGTGGAATAAGATGGGCGTAATCAGTCTGAAGTAATTTAGTGCGTGATTCTGATGCCTTCTTCGATAACTCTTCCCACTTTGTATCAGTTTTCAATTCCTTCTGAAGAAAATGTGCTAATTTATGAACGATGTCGTTGATATAATCACAATCGATATTTTCTTCTCTGTATAGATTGACACCTAATTTTATATCAGAACCT
>Ga0206832_10232_pt1 | contig 12143 bp, 10 predicted proteins | sample Alteio_BWOrgCont_74_FD_152896 | JGI IMG/M metagenome (GOLD analysis project Ga0206832, IMG submission 152896) | Enriched cells from forest soil in Barre Woods Harvard Forest LTER site, Petersham, Massachusetts, United States -... | ecosystem: Environmental > Terrestrial > Soil > Temperate forest >... | reverse complement strand
GTCGCGCCCAGCCGTAATGGATTTTTCCGGCAATCTTGAACTGCAATCCGAGGTAACGGTTCTTGATGTTGATCCAACTGCCGCCATAGGAGAGCGATCCAGCGAGCGATTGTGCTACGGCTAAGACTTTGCCGGGGAAGTAGTGCAGGGGACCGATAGCAGCGCCGGGCTTGAGTGCAAACGCCCAGGGTTCGCCGCCGGTCCACCCCTCCAGGCCGTTGCCCGCCGCAGGAGTCGCGGAAAGAATCGTAAAGAAGCCGGAAGTCGTGGAGGTGTAGGTATCTTTCAGAGTGAAGTCGGTGGTTCCGTCGTGGTTGACGTCGAATGCGTAGGTGCCGCCCTGTTTGATGACGTGGTGGGCGACGGTGTAAACAATTTTGGCCTCGGCGGGCAATGCCAGCGCCAGCACGCCGACTCCGGCTGCGGTCGCCGCCAGGGCGTAGGAGTTCAAGCACCGCTGGGTTGATTCGGAAAGATTGCAGGCAGTTTTCCGATTGCGGGATGAGCTCTTCATTGAATTCTCCTTTGCGGGCTGGGTCGTGTGATCCGGTAGAAAACGAGAATCGGCTTTGATTGACTTAGGTTTGGTCCCAGGTTCAGATTGATCATGGGGTGACCTCGAATACGACCCCGGATCCGCTGGCGCCGCCGGTTCCAGCGGTGCCATAGAGGTTGCCCTGGTTGTCGAGGATGAGATCGCCGCTGGGCTCGCCTCCGTCCTGGCCGCCGGAAAACATATGGAGCGCAGTGTATATCCATCTGCCGTTCTTGCCGGGGCTTAGTCTGTAGATAACGCCGCAACAGGCGCTACCTGCGCCAGCGCCATAAATATTACCCGCGGCGTCAAACACAACCCCGGAGTTGAACGTGCCACCGCTCTCGCCACTGCGAAAGTTATACAGAATGCTCTCGGTCCAGTGTCCCTTGGAGTTGGGCGTCAGTTTGAAGACAGTGCCGAATCCAAAAGCACCGTCGTATGTGGTTGTGCCATAGAGGTTGCCCTGTTTGTCGAAGGTCAGAGTCGAAGCTGGTCCGGCACCGTCTGGTCCGCTGAAATGATGCGGAGTGCCCTCGGTCCAACCGCCGCCCGAGTCAGGCTTGAGCTTGAATATGACGCCGCAGCCGGGGGGGAACCCGCCGTAGCACCCAAACTTAACCTGGCCGCCATCAATGGTTGTGCCATAGACGTTGCCGGCCGCATCCAGAGCGAGTCCGGCCACGGGCTGTGCCCCTGCGGTGCTGCAGTTCCCGACCAGACAAAAGCTGTGAAGAACCTTCTCGGTCCAGCCACCGGAGTTGGGCGTGAACTCGAAAACGACGCCGCCCAGATCCGCGCCACCGGACTCAGTCGTCCCGTAAAGGTTGCCCGCAGCATCCTGCAGCAATCCAGCCCTGGGGAAATATCCGTCATTGGCTCCGGAGGCACAGAACGTTCGAACCAGGCTTTCGGTCCAACCCGCGGAGCCAGGACTTAATTGAAAGATGGTTCCACAGCCATAGGATATGCCTTCGCCGCCTTGAACGGTGGTGCCGTAAAGATTGCCTGCTTTGTCGAATATCAGGCTACCGTTCGGGTTTCCTCCGTCGCTGCCGCCCTGAAGGAGGTACAGCACGCTTTCTTTCCACTTGCCGCTCTGCGCAGGCGACAACTCGAAGATAATCCCGCAGCCGGTGCCCTGAGCGTAGAGGCAGGTTCCGCTAGTGCCCCCATTGACAGTGGTGCCGTAGAGATTTCCCATGGCGTCGAAGACCAGCGCGCCGGAGGGAAAGGTACCATCGGTTCCGCCCTTGAACGCGTATAGGACTTTGTACTTGCCGGCTGCCCAGGCACTGGAGGCAGTCATAACAGTCGCGGCGACAACAATAAAGTTGAGCAAAAGGAATGAACGAGGATTGGGCCGCATGGGGATGACCTCAGTGACGAGGTTCGCGGCGGGGGCTGCGTGGCGAACCTTCTCGGCTGGCGAGTATAGCACTGAGTCCCGACGTTTGCATCCGCAGATGCTGCGAGACAGCCTGTAAACATGCGATTTTGCAGAAGATAGACAGGCCGTCCGTTCGCCCGTTAGCTAGGGTTTTGAGGGTAATCGGGATTTCTCGTCAAGTGCTGCCCCAAGCTACAATTTTCGGCGTGACTAAAGAACGTTGGGCTCAGATAGGAATCACGACCGAATTTCTCATCGTCGTCAGGACGCTAGGTGAGTTCTTCCGGCTCAGGCACGTCCACGGCACGAACTTCTCGACTGCAGTGGCTGCACTCTATGTCGGGGGCGCCTTGATCGCGGCATGCTCCTGCTGGGCCGGTGTGACCTTCTACTTCTTTCGACGCTATGTGGTCTCCGCCTGGATCACGCTAGCGACCGTACCCGTTCTGCTGGTGTACAAAATTGCGGTGATCGGCCGGTAGTGGCAGCTCGCTCCGATGATGAGTCGAAAATTGCGCAGACCGGTTCCGGTTAATTGAGTGCAATTGCGATGTTACAACAGTTACCTATTCGTTAAGGGAAGAACAGGCCGCAAGTTGCCGAGATGCCGCAACAAGGATGCTTTCACAGAAGATCCCGATAACGTTCCAGCGCGACCCGAACCAATTGACTCCGAGTGCGCACCTCGGTCTTTGCAAACAATTGCTGGATCGTGTTCTTGACTACGCTTTCGGAAACGCTTAGCTGCGATGCTATTTCCTTGTTGGCTAACCCTTGAACAAGCAAGCGGAGCACTTCAGATTCACGGTTGTTCAAGAGGGCCCTTTCCGGGTGATCGGACGCTGTCGGGGTCAAATCCGTGGCGGCGTTTCGTTCCTCCGTGACATCGGCGATGATCGCAGCCAGCTTCGGGACTGCTCCCTCTTTATAGCTGGAGAACCAGACTTCGGCCAGAAACGACTCGCCGTTGCCACGATGCCCGCGGCATTGCATTGAAGTCCTGAATTGTGGCCCCTCTTCCCAGCGCAATGCGTGATGCAACTCGGGCAGATATGCGGCGATTGGCTGCCCGATTAGATGTCCGTCCCGCGGGGCCATCAGTTGAGTTGCCGCGTGGTTGGCAAGTTCGATAAAGCCATGATTGTCAACCGTGACAATTGCCGCGGGACTCGTTTCCACCAGGACGCGCAATCGTTCTTGCGAGGCCAATCTTAAACGACGGTTGCGTAGCACTTCGGAGATGAATAGTCCAGAACCGACCAGGGCCAAGGCTTCGAAGCTGGTACGGATGGGAGCGTCTGTTGGGTCCAAGTTGCTGAAGCGCTCGCTGAGCAGCGCGCACGCGATACCAATGATGACGATCACCCACCTTGGCAAGAACCCGGCCGCCAGCATGATGGGAAACAAATAGAGAAAACCAAGCGAGACGTAGGGTTTCGTCCACCAGTCCACGACCGCAATGGCTAGGACGATGGCCGCGCTGATAATCAGAACGACGGTTCGGTTCCGTTGTTCCCAGATCCATTCCAAGTTCAACATAGGTCTCGATTGATCGGTGATTATCCCATCAACTTGGTAGCGGTCCCAAGCCAATCAAACGATTACCAGCAAGATTGGGAGATTCGAAATCGAGGGATTCATGCTTCCGCGCGAAAATGCTGCATGATTCCGACTGTTTATTACGCTCAATCAAGCGATTAGGCAAGTGGGCGCTTTCCAGGAATCGAAATACTCGCATTTTGCCCGTTTGAGTATCTCCCGACAACCGCAAATTAAGGATACACAAGGTTCAGAGACGTGCGAGAGGAGTCGAGCAGGCTGTCCGGAAATTGTGGTCAGGATTCCTAACCACGTACTCGGAGCGCCCCTCGAAGCGGCGCGTTGGTGCCATGAATGATTCGTCGGGTCGTTGACTTTGCTCTCAACAATCGCCTGCTCGTACTGGCTTTCGCATTGATCCTTTTCGCGGGAGGCATCGTTGCTTTTCGAGATCTTCCCATCGAGGCTTATCCCGACGTAGCCGACAACTACGTTGAGATTATTACCCAATGGCCGGGGATTTCGGCGGAGCAAATCGAACAGCAAGTCACAATTCCACTTGAAATCGTGATGAATGGGATACCGCACGTCGTTCATCTGCGTTCTTTCTCCCTCTTCGGGCTGTCGGACCTGAAACTGATCTTCGACGACGGATCGGACAACGACTGGAACCGGGAACGAGTGCTGGAGCGGCTGAGCCAGGTAACCCTGCCACCGAATGTTAACCCCCAAATGGGCACAGACTGGAGCCCGGTCGGACAGATTTATTTCTTTACCTTACGCAGTACCAATCCCGCTTATGACCCAATGGAACTGAAGTCCATTGAAGACTGGGTCATTGAAAAGAATTTTAAGGCGGTGCCTGACGTCGTAGACGTTGCCAGCTTCGGTGGTCCTACCCGCGAATATCAGGTGCGTGTCGACCCGGACAAGCTCGTTGCTTATGGCCTGAGCCTAGCCCAGGTTGAGCAGCAACTGACGAATAACAACGCGAACGCGGGCGGAAGCTTCATCCAAGCCGGCCTGCAGCAGATCAACGTGCGCTCCGTGGGATTGGTCGATCGCTCGCAAGACATCGCAGAGACCGTCATCTTCACCAAGAATGGCACGCCCCTCCGCATCGAGGACATCGCGGTGGTTGCGCAGGGTCCGAAGATTCGGCTCGGACAATTTGCCAAGGCCATTCACCGCGAAGATGGGAAGATCATCGATAACGACGATGTCGTGTCAGGCATTGTGCTTTTGCGCAAAGGCGCCGTGGCGGATACGGCACTGCGCGGCATTCACAAGAAAGTGGAGGAACTGAACGACCACATTCTGCCGCCAGGTGTGAAGGTTGTTCCGTTCATCGATCGCAGCGATCTGGTTCACTTCACCAGCCACACGGTGCTACACAATCTTATGGAAGGCATGGTCCTCGTGTCGATCATCCTTCTTCTCTTCCTCGGCAATGTCCGGGGTGCACTGATCGTTGCCGCGACGATTCCGTTTTCTCTGTTGTTCGCCTCCATTTGCTTGAACCTCAGGCAGATTCCCGCGAACCTCCTTTCTCTGGGTGCTCTGGACTTTGGCATGGTAGTCGATGGCGCGGTGGTCATGATCGAGAACATCGTGCGCCACCTGGGACTGAAGAATGAAATCAAGACACCGAACGAACGCATTAGTGATGCGTCACACGAAGTCCAGCGCCCGGTGTTTTACGCCATCGCCATCATTATTACGGCTTACCTGCCGATCTTCACCCTGCAACGCGTCGAGGGACGGCTGTTTCATCCGATGGCGTGGACGGTAGCCTTTGCGCTGCTGGGGGCATTGCTGTTCTCAATCGTGATTGCGCCGGTGCTGGCAAGTTTCGCCTTCGCGCACGGAGCGAAGGAATGGCACAACCCGGTCATGGAGTTTGCGACTGAGCGGTATCGCATCGCTGTTCGCTGGGCCATTCGCCGCCGTGCCCTCACGGTCGGTGCCGGAGTGCTTGGCCTCTTCGTAGCGATTTATCTCGCCTTTAGTGGTGCGATTGGTTCAGAATTCCTGCCCCACTTGGATGAAGGGGCGCTCTGGGTGCGAGGGACGCTTGCACCCAGCACCGGACCGGACGAGGGGATACGAGTGTCCAATCAGGCTCGCATCATGCTCTGCTCTTTTCCCGAGGTTCCGCAGTGCACGAGTCAAACGGGGCGGCCGGACGACGGCACGGACACGACCAGTTTTTTCAATACCGAATATTTCGTCGATCTCAAGCCGAAGGAAGAATGGCGTCCTATCTTTCACCAGAACAAAGGCGAATTGATTGCAGCCATGAATCGCGAGCTCAATAAGATTCCGGGCGTCGTCTGGGGTTTCTCCCAGCCCATCGAAGACAACATGGAGGAAGCGGTCAGTGGAGTGAAGGGCGAACTGGCTACCAAGGTTTACGGCGACGATTTGAAGACTCTGGAAGAGAAGAGTGACCAGATCGCGAAGATCATGGGAACCATTAGGGGAATCGAGGACCTAGGAGTCTTTCATGTGTTGGGCCAACCAAACCTCAATGTGAATGTAAACCGCGATGCGGCCGCCCGTTACCAAATCAATGTTGCGGATGTGCAGGATGCGATTCAAACCGCAGTCGGTGGCAACGCGCTCACGCAAGTTCTCAAGGGTGAGGCACGATACGACCTCGTATTGCGCTATCTGCCGAAATACCGGGATACGAAGGAAGCGATCGAGAGTATTCGTATGTTATCACCCTCCGGCGAACGTGTATCTCTAGCACAACTCTCCAAGATCGACGAAAAGGATGGTGGTTCCGAAATCTACCGCGAAGGCAACCAACGTTACGTCGCTATCAAGTACAGTGTGCGCGGCCGAGACCTGGGCGGCACGGTCGAAGAGGCAATGAAAAAGGTCAACGAGCAGGTAAAACTGCCGCCTGGCTATCACATCGATTGGGAAGGGGAATACGAAAGCCAGAAGAGAGCGGACGAGCGTTTGCTAATTGTACTACCCATCACCATCCTGCTCATCTTCATCATTCTTTACACAATGTTCAAATCCTTCAAATGGGCGTTGCTGATTTTGGCGAACGTTGCCATGGCCCGAATTGGCGGTCTGCTTGCCCTTCTGATTACTGGCACCAATTTCAGTGTTTCCTCCGGTGTAGGCTTTTTGGCGCTTTTCGGCGTGTCCGTGCAGACCGGAGTCATCATGCTGGAATACATCAATCAGCTTCGAGCACGACGATATTCGATCGAGGATGCCGCTGTTGAAGGGGCTGTATTGCGGCTGCGGCCGATCATGATGACCATGCTGGTGGCGACTCTCGGGTTGCTACCCGCCGCACTCTCGCACGCGATCGGTTCCGATTCGCAGCGCCCCTTTGCCATCGTCATCGTGGGAGGTTTGATTGCCGACTTGGTGATGAGCATCTTTCTCTTACCCACGCTGTACGTGTGGATTGCAGGCGAACGAGATGTGCTTCCCACATCCGAAGAAGGATTCGAAGCGGGCGAGCACGTGGATTGAAGCCGGTGGTGTAATGAACCTGTTAGTTAGTACCGTTGCCCTTACGCTGGGAGTCTTCACCATAATTGCGCCTCACCGAGCGGCCGCAATCTGGGGATCAGAGCGGTGTCCCGCCTCAGTTGGAAATGGAGAAAGCGTTCGTCCGTTAAGATAACGGAGCGAACGTATGAGGAAAGAACGGAAGCATTTCACTCCAGAAGAAAAAGTAGCCATCCTGAGGCGGCATCTTGTGGACAAAGTGCCCGTCTCGGGGCTGTGTGAAGAACTAGGCCTGCGGCCAACAGTGTTCTACCGCTGGCAGAAGGAACTGTTCGAAAACGGAGCCGCCGCTTTTCAGTCTCAGGAGCGTCCCCACCGCCAAGTGGAGGAGAAGCAGAAACGGATCGAGTTCTTGGAGAAGAAGGTGCGGACCAAGGACGAGGTCTTAGCGGAGTTGATGGCGGAGCACATCACGCTAAAAAAAAGTCTTGGGGAACTCTAACCGGTATCTGGGTGCCGCATGATGTGCGGGATCTAGTCGTCGATTTCGTCCGGTGCTGGTCGGAGAAGGCCGAGATCGGCGTCGGACGGTTCATCCCGTGGCTGGGCGTGACCGCCAGCAAGTTCTATGACTGGCGGCAGCGGTACGGGTGCGTCAACGAGCACAACGGTTGGGTTCCCCGCGATTTCTGGTTGGAGCTGTGGGAGAAAGAAGCAATCATCGAGTTCCATCTGAAGAACCCGCTGGAAGGCTATCGGCGGCTGACGTTCATGATGCTCGACGCTGACGTTGTGGCGGTTAGTCCGGCGAGTGTTTGGCGAGTGTTGAAGCAAGCTGGATTGTTATCCCGGTGGAAGAGCAAACCTTCGCGCAAGGGAACCGGTTTCGAGCAGCCGCTGCAGCCGCATCAGCACTGGCATATCGACATTTCCTACATCAACCTGTGCGGCACCTTCTATTACTTGTGCAGTGTTCTGGATGGGTTCAGTCGTTTCCTCGTGCATTGGGATCTGCGCGAGTCCATGCGAGAAGCTGACGTCGAAGTGATCCTGCAGCGAGCCAAGGAGAAGTACCCGGACGCGAAACCGCGAATCATCTCCGACAATGGCCCGCAGTTCGTTGCTCGCGACTTCAAGGAGTTCATTCGCATCTCGGGCATGACGCATGTCCGAACCTCCCCTTACTATCCACAGTCCAACGGCAAGATCGAGCGCTGGCACAAGTCGCTGAAAAGCGAGTGCATCCGACCGGCGACGCCGCTGTCGCTGGAAGATGCGCGGCGTCTGGTCGAGAGCTACGTGGAGCATTACAACAACGTCCGCCTGAACAGTGCCACCGGCTACATCACGCCGAAGGACGTGCTGGCGGGGCGTCAGCAGGAAATCCACGCGGAACGCGACCGCAAGCTGGAAGCCGCCAGACAGCAACGCCAGAGTCACCGCCAGCAAGCCGCGTGAAGACCAAGCGACCAGACACCGCGATGTCGGACAGCCGTTGAAGTGGAGAGTTTCCGGGTTTGCCGTGCCCCGCCCACTTCCGTGGTTGTGAGTGCTATGGCGACGTTGCGTCAACCACGAGCTAGTATGGGTACTGCTGCTGCAAGCAGGAAGATCAGTACCTCCATTGAGCCAATTGCCCTCAATACCGCGCTCGCTGCCCGAGCAGCCCGATAAGCGGAGTAGATACCCACACACCAAGGAGCGACCACGCCCATTACAATGATGAGGATCGCTGGCAGCCTTGGCACTGTGAGGTGGCCCCGCAAGTACAGTTCAAGGCCTCTAAACGTTGCATACAGAATGGCAGTGCAAACAACAGGGATGAGGGATGCCACCACAGCTCTTCTGGGTGGGGTTGGATGTTTTGGAACAGGTTGCGGAGGGCGGCTGCCCTTGTAAATAAGCGCGAAGACACCTGCTAAAAACGCCAACAATATAGCTGTGAACAATATGCCTTCGAAACCATTCATCCGTTTCGGGCCTCGGTGTCCAGCCCACAGTATTACACGTGACGTTTTGATGCAAACTGGGCAAACCGGATGTTGAGAAAACGGCAGGTCGTTGCGGAGCTACAATGATCTTGCCGGGCGAAACGGAAACGGGCACTGCGGGGACGCAACCACGCCGAGGGATATCCCGGTGGGCTCATCGAGACGATGAACGGGGGCGTGAGGTCGTTCTTGCGCCGCCCAACCTCCATCGGATCGAAAGACCCCCATGCCTTGAAAATCCCCGCCCGGAAGGGCGGAATACTCACTAACGGAGAACGTCGCTTCTCCATTTCAGGCTGAACCAGGACAGCGGCTTGAGAAATTATCTCCCCCGCGCAGGTCCTTGTTTCTTCAGTGGTATCGCGTGCTCGGCGTCACACTTTCTCTGTCGGCTATACTCTTCGCGCTCGATACCATAGTGTTTCGTTGAGTTCTCCCGAGTGATGGACCAACTGGAAGTAGTACATCGAACGAAAACTGGTTTTACAGCAAGTTGGATGGTGATAGTTGATGTAACCAGATGGGATGAGAATGCCGGTCTCCGGCGGGATGCGATAGGCTCCCAAGTTATCGACGCGCTCGAAGCGCAAGAGATAAAGGAGACCGGCAATGAAGAAGATTAGCACCGTAGTGACAAGGCAGAGCAAGAATTTTCGAGAGCAGAAACTGACGATTGGTTTGGATCTGGGGGATCGATGGACTTGGTATGCGTGCTGGATGAAGCAGGGGAAGTGCTGCTGGAACAAAAGCTGAGCACGACTCCGAAGGCGATGAAAGAAGTGTTCGGGAAGATGCCGCGGAGCCGGATCGCACTGGAGACGGGCACGCATTCTCCGTGGGTGAGCCGTGGGTTGAGCGAGTTGGGACACGAAGTGATCGTGGCCCATGCGCGCAACGTGCGCCTGATCGGAGAGAGTCGACGGAAAGATGATCGCTTCGACGCCCGAACCCTGGCTCGATTGGCGCGAATCGACCCGCAGTTGCTGGCGCCGGTGCAGCATCGGAGTGCGCAGGCACAAGCGCATCTGATGGTGATTCGAGCGCGAGCCGGACTGGTGCGGGCGCGGACGTCGTTGATCAACACGGCGTGGGGACTGACGAAGTCTTACGGGGAGCGGCTGCGGGGCTGCAATCCGCGCAATATGAATCCCGAGAAAGCGCAGAGTCTGAGCCCGGAGTTGCAAGCGGCACTGGAACCGTTGCTGGCCGCCATCGAATCGCTGAGCCAACGGATTTACGAATACAACCAGCAGATCGAGAAGATCGCCAAGGAAAGTTATCCGCAAGTGGCGCGGCTGAAACAGGTGAAGGGAGTAGGAACGCTGATCGCACTGACTTACATACTGACGCTCGAAGATGCGCAACGCTTTCGCAAGAGCCGCGACGTGGGCTGCTACATTGGGTTGCAGCCGGGACGCAGGAACTCGGGACAGAGTGAGCCGCAGTTGCACATCAGCAAGGAAGGCGATCCGTATTTACGAACGCTGCTGGTGCAGGGTGCGCATCACATTCTGGGGCCGTTTGGAGCGGACAGCGATCTGCGGCGCTGGGGGCTGAAGCTGGCGGAGCGTGGCGGGAAGAATGGAAAGAAACGCGCGGTGATCGCGACTGCACGAAAGCTGGCCGTGTTGCTGCATCGCTTGTGGGTAAGCGGAGAGGCTTACGAACCACTGCGCAACAGCAGCGCGGTGCGATTGCCGGCAGCCGCATAGTTTCAGATTCATCGAATCGGAAGCACCGCGCCCAAATGCCGAGTTCCGGTGACTGCGTTAATGGCCTGGCCCAACTTCCATCGCGAGATGGAACGAGAGGTCGACAATCAGGTGGCAGCACCGGCTGAAACGAGAACACCCAACTTGCACCGAGCGAAACAAAAATCGCTCACGAAGAGTGCGGATGGAAGGGTGGCGACAGGGTTGGCTGGGGTGCGGAGGAATGGAAAGAAGAGGAAAGAGCAAGAATCGCGAAGCGACTGTCCCTTTCCTTCATGGCGGAATGGTGACAGATCGGTCCTCGCCGTCAAGGGTTCGCTACGCCGCAAAGAACGCGCCCTTGACCGCTCCGGGCCGCTCTGAACACCCTCCGCCATGAAGGAAAGGGAGATTTTAGGAAAGACAAATCAAAATCTACTTGACCCGGACCGGCATTCTCATGGAAGGCCATTTCGCTCATTGAGGGGTTTTGAGCGTGATCGAGATGTTTCACCAACTGGTGCACATGTCGGAATTGAGATAGCAAGAAAGGGCCTACAGGATTTATTTGGCCATCGCTAAGGCGTGATCTCCCACACCACTCCGCAGCCGTAGTCCGCGCATACACCACTATGGGAGCCGCCGGCGGAGGTAGTGCCGAAATGGTCGCCCTTCGAGTCCGTAATCACAACGGCGGAGGGACCTGACCCGTCCGAACCCTGAAAAGTGTGCAGCACGGTCTCGGTTCCCTTGACCAGCTCGAACACCGTTCCGAGGTCATTTGAGCCTCCCCACGCAGTGGTGCCGTAAACCGTGCCCGCCTGGCTCCGAATAACGCCTGCTAGTGGGTAGTTTCCGTCCGCACCTCCGCTGAAGTTGTGCAGCACAGTGTCGGTCCCGGTCTTCGGATCCACCATGAACACCGTTCCGCAGCCGGTGTCGCCGCGGCATGGATAAGAACCGCCCAATTGGGAGTCGCCATAGAAGTTGCCCGCGGCGTCGAGGGACAGTGGCCCGTAGGGGTGTTGCGCGTCGGGAGACCCGGTGAAGTAGTACAGCACCTGGTACGCGCCGGTCTTAAGAGTCAGCTTAAACAGCACCCCGCACCCATCCCAGCAATTGGCGGACCCGCCCTGGGCGGTCGCGCCGTACATGACCTTCCCGGCCGCGTCCAGAGTCAAAGTCGATTCAGGATTGGCCCCGTCCGCAGGGGCAAATTTGTGCAGTACGGTGTACGCACCGGTCTTCAGAACCAGTTTGTACGCCACCCCACAGCCGTGCCCGCAATTCGCGAAACGGCCGCCCTGGAGAGTGGTTCCGTAAAGGACGCCCGACCTTACGAGCAGGACCCCGGACGGGTACAGTCCATCCAACCCATTAAAGACGTGGAGCACCTTTTCGGCGCCGGTCTGAGTATTTACCTCGAACACCAGCCCGCACCCGTAGTAGAAGCAACCGGGCCTGCCTCCCTGGTTCGCGGCGCCGTAGAGCGTGTTCCCCGAAAGGGCCAAGGT
>Ga0206832_10236_pt1 | contig 12155 bp, 7 predicted proteins | sample Alteio_BWOrgCont_74_FD_152896 | JGI IMG/M metagenome (GOLD analysis project Ga0206832, IMG submission 152896) | Enriched cells from forest soil in Barre Woods Harvard Forest LTER site, Petersham, Massachusetts, United States -... | ecosystem: Environmental > Terrestrial > Soil > Temperate forest >... | reverse complement strand
TTTTCAGGTAATTCAATAATTGATCCTTAGTAAGTGTGTTTACCCTTTGGCCGCGCTGCATATTAAATTGCAGGTCGTCACCAAGCACTTTGTCTAAATTATCTGTCTTACCGTTTGCTATAGCATTAATATAAATATTTACTACATCCTTTTGTGTTGGTTGAGTAGCATGTGATTTAACTGCGGCATTTGCGGTTATGCAGGCAAGAAGTAAAGCTATACCTGCTACCATTGATTTAAGTGTTTTCATGATTTTTGTGTATTAATTTATTGATTAAATTTATACCCATATGACATCACGAACACTCGAAGTGTTACAACTATTTTATCCGCAAATTAAGATTTAACAAACATTTAACATTCGGTGCAAAAAAATTCAAAATCTTAAACAAACATGAAATAAAACAGCAACATGGTTGAATTTAACACCATTATTTTGCAATTTAACGAACAGGGCGAAAAAACAGGATGGACCTATATTGAGATCCCTGCTGATATAGCTCAGGAAATAAAGCCAGGAAATAAAAAGTCATTCAGGGTTAGGGGCATGCTGGATGCTTTCCCTGTGAATGGGTTGGCCTTAATGCCAATGGGCGAAGGCAACTTTATTATGGCACTGAAAGCAGAAATACGAAAAGGCTTACATAAAAATGCCGGGGCAATGTTACAGGTAAAGCTTGAAGAAGACTTTGATTATAAAGTAGAGATTCCCGATGATTTAATGGAGTGCTTTGATTTTGAACCCGCAGCCCTTGAGTTTTTTAATACCCTTGCAAAATCTCATCGCGATTATTTTATAAAATGGATAAACAGCGCCAAAACCAGCGAGACACGGGCGAAACGAATTGTAAATACAGTTAACGCTATGCTGAGGAGATGGGATTACAACACAATGATAAGGGAGATGAGGAAAGATACTTGATTTGAAGATGTGTTGATTTGAGGATTTGAAAATAAACGCATCTTTTCAATAAATAATTTAGAGGCCATGTTTCTTATCCTGATAAAACATTTCCTTTAAATCAGCTTGAGAATCTATATCATGTTTGCGAAGCTTTTCAACCAGATCAATTATCGTTTTACGTTTTGTTGGTTTAGTGATACTTTTAAAATAACGCTCTGTAAGTTCTGATACGCTTGTACCTTACTTTTCAGCATAAAGCTTAATACTTTTTAATAAGCTATCTTCAATCGTTAAATTCAGCCTCGTTTTCATATATCAAATATGTGCATATTCACAATCATGCGCATAATGCAATTAATTATCTTTTTTGATGCACGAAGATTTAAACAATTCTGTTAGGTTGTTCAAAAAATCCACATACGCACATCTGCACATTATACATATCTTTACCAATCCATAATTTTTATTGCTAATAATGAGCGAAGATTTAAACCCGAACGATATACCTGCTAATAGCGAAGAAAAATTACATAATATCACCTCCCTCGACGGATTGTACGAAAACTGGTTCCTGGATTACGCCTCATATGTAATTCTTGACCGGGCCGTACCGCATATAAATGATGGTTTAAAACCCGTGCAGCGCCGTATCCTGCATTCGCTTAAGGAGATGGACGACGGGCGTTTTAACAAAGCTGCCAATGTTATTGGTAATACCATGAAATATCACCCGCATGGTGATGCTTCTATTGGTGATGCTATGGTTCAGATCGGGCAAAAAAATCTGATGATCGATTGCCAGGGTAACTGGGGCGACCCTGTAACCGGCGACTCAGCCGCAGCGCCACGTTACATCGAGGCCCGGTTATCCAAGTTCGCGCTCGAGGTTGCTTTTAATGCCGATACTACTATATGGCAGGCCAGTTATGACGGTCGTAACAAAGAGCCAATAACGCTACCGGTTAAATTCCCCTTACTGTTGGCCCAGGGAGCCGAGGGTATAGCCGTGGGTTTAGCTACCAAAATATTACCACATAACTTTATTGAGCTTTTAGATGCATCAATTGATGTGCTTAAAGGTGGCACCCCCAATTTATTACCCGATTTCCCTACCGGTGGCATGGCTGATGCATCAGCTTATAACGATGGGCAACGTGGCGGCAAAGTTAGGGTGCGTGCGAAAATTATAGAACGCGATAAAAAAACGCTGGCCATCACTGAGATCCCTTTCAGCACCACAACCGGTGGATTGATAGACAGCGTTATATCGGCCAATGACAAAGGTAAGATCAAGATAAAAAAGATAGAGGATAACACCGCGCAGAATGTGGAGATCGTGATCCACCTGGCACCGGGTATATCGCCCGATGTAACTATCGACGCGCTCTATGCTTTTACCGATTGCGAAGTTTCCATATCGCCCAATACCTGCGTAATACAGGATGATAAGCCACGCTTTATGAGCGTGAACGATATGCTGGCCGAAAGCACCCACTTTACCCGCGAGCTGTTAAAACAGGAACTGCAGATTAAGCTAAAGGAACTGATGGAAAAGATCTTCTTCAGTTCGTTGCTCAAGATCTTTATACAGGAGGGCATGTACAAGCATGCTGATTACGAAAGCTCCTCAAACTTTGAGCAGGTGCTGGAAGTATTGAACCGCTTGTTCGAGCCATTCTTTCCGCAGTTTTACAGGGAGATATTGCCCGATGATTACAAAAAGCTGATCGATAAGCCAATGAGCAGCATCACCCGTTTTGATGTTAAGAAAACGGATGAGCAGATCAAAGCTTTGGAAGCCGAAATAAAAACGGTAAAGCATCACCTTAAACACCTTACCGAATACACTATTGATTGGTTCGCCAAACTAAAAGAAAAGTACGGTAAAGGCCGCGAGCGTAAAACTGAACTCCGTACCTTTGATAAGGTTGAAGCCGCGCAGGTGGCATTGGCTAACGTTAAATTATATGTTAACCGGGAAGATGGCTTTATAGGTACTGGTTTAAAGAAAGACGAGTTTGTTGGCGATTGCTCTGATATTGATGAGATCATTGTTTTCCGTTCGGATGGTTTGTGTGTGATAACCAAGGTGCAGGACAAGGTTTTTGTGGGTAAGGATATTATCCATGTTGCTGTATTTAAAAAGAACGATGAGCGCACCGTTTACAACCTCATCTACAAGGATGGTGCGAGCGGTGTAAGCTATGTTAAACGCTTCTCCGTAACTGGTGTAACACGTGATAAGGAATATGACCTGACAAAAGGCTCAAAGGCATCAAAGGTATTATACTTTAGCGCTAACCCTAACGGCGAAGCCGAGATCATCAACATACAGCTTAAACCGCATTCCAAGCTTAAAAAGCTGCAGTTTGATGAGGACTTTGCCAACATTGCCATTAAAGGCCGTGGCTCGATGGGTAATATCGTAACCAAATACCCGGTTAAAAAGATCACACTTAAAAGTAAGGGCATCTCTACCCTATCCGGTCGTAAAATATGGTACGATGAGATATTGAAAAGATTGAATGTTGATAATCGTGGTAAATATTTAGGTGAATTTGATGGCGATGACCGTATATTAACGGTAATGAGTACCGGCATTTACGAGCTCACCAGTTTCGACCTTAATAATCACTTTTTTGATAACATGATCCTGATCGAAAAATATGATCCGGAGAAAGTTTATACGGTTGTGCATTACGAGGGGAAATCAAAAAATTACCTGGTTAAACGCTTTATATTCGAGAATACGCCTCCGGGTAAAGAAACCAGCATCATCAGCGAAGAGAACGGTTCCAAAATGCTATTTATTTCGGGAGCGGCACAACCTGTTGCTAAAGTAGATCAGCTTAAAGGCAAAACCCAAATACCTGAAACCGTTGAGGTAAATCTTGCCGAGCTGATTGATGTAAAAGGTATGAAAGCGATGGGTAACCGGGTTACGATACATACCGTACAGGCCATTGAACTGATCGCATCAAACGACCCGGAACCGAAACCAATCGCCGAAGAGGAAGAAGCTGTTACCGGTGAAGCAGAAGAAACTGGAGACACGCCAACACCAACTGAGGAATCGGTGGAATCATCAGAAAAATCTGTGGAATCTCAAAAACCAAAATCTGTGGAATCACCAAAAGAAGAATCGGTGAAATCTTCCGAAGAATCTGTGGAATCAACAATAAAAAAAGTTGATTTTGAGATCACCAACCCCGATGATATTGATATGGACGACAAAGGGCAATTGGGCTTATTTTAAATCCCTCCTCTGTCATTTCGAACGTTAGTGAGAAATCTTATACACCTTGCATCACTATCATGCAAAAAGCAGAAGATTTCTCACTAGCGTTCGAAATGACATTTTTCCATACTTTTTATATCAACCTTTACCGACATTCCCCTTCTTTCACCCTAATTAAATCGGGTGTTTACCGATGGTTTATAGCCTTAATGTCTATTATCGGGTAGTTTAGCTAATAATCTATCTGGCAATAAAAATGAATCCGGGCATACAAAACAAAAACATTCTTATATCAGGCGCCAGCATTGCAGGCCCGGCATTGGCATGGTGGCTAAACAAATACGATTTTAATGTTACCATAGTTGAAAAAGCGCCAACTTTGCGTGAGGGTGGCTACCGGGTAGATATTCGTGGCGCGGCAGCTGATATTATTGACCGGATGGGCTTAATGCCCGAAACCAGAAAAGCCGGAACCGCGTTAAAAGGCTCATCGCTGGTAAACAAAAAAGGAAAGACCGTTCTTGAACTTAATGACCCTAACATCTTCGGCATGCGGCAGGCAAACGATATGGAGATCATGCGCGGCGATTTGGCAAATATCCTATTCAAAGCCACTCAAAACACTACTGAATACATTTTTGATGATAGTATAACAGGCATCTTCCAAACAGGCAAGGATGTAACCGTAACCTTTAAAAACGCAGCTCCCCGTACTTTCGATCTGGTTGTTGGGGCCGATGGCCTGCACTCTAATGTCAGGAATATTGTATTCGGTGCTGATCATTCATTTGTAAAGGATCTGGGGTATTATGTATCCATCTGTACCATTCCCAATCATTTTAAGCTCGATCACCGGGAGATCTCCTATCCATCAGCCGGCAAACTGATCAATGTATACAGTACACACCGGCAGCAGGAGGCAAAGGCATTCTTCATGTTCACATCATCACCCATAAAGTATAATTATCATGATATCGCGCAGCAAAAAAACATATTAGCCACACATTTTAAAGGTGCAGGCTGGGAAACTGAAAATTTAATGCAGCAAATGCATTCGGCCGATGATTTTTATTTCGATTCTGTGAGCCAGGTGCATATGGATAGCCTGTCGAAAAGCCGGGTAGTATTATTGGGTGATGCCGGATATTGCCCGTCACCCGCCTCGGGCCAGGGTACCAGCATGGCTTTGGTTGGCGCTTATGTTCTGGCTGGCGAACTGGCAGCCGCGAACAGTGATCACTTTACCGCCTTTTTAAAATACGAATGGGAAATGAAAGGGTTTATCCGCAAAAATCAGCAATTGGGCATAAACGTTTTAAAGGAAATGATCCTAAAATCAAAAATGCAGGTATGGTTTCAAAACACAGTGCTTCGCTTATTGGCGCATACACCATGGAAGGATAAAGTATTGAAAGGCATGCTCGGGAAAATACAATCGGATGTTGATGACGCCGCCAATGCTATTGAACTGAAAGATTACGCCCCGGCAGAAGCTTTGGTTAGTAATTAATTTACTAAACCTATATATTTGGGCACGCAATCGATTTCATTAAACCGACGGCGTTTGTCAGATGAAAAAACTCACCTTTTTACCCCTGCTGTTGGCCGTTCTTTTTATAAACGTTTGCTCGGCCCAAAAAACTAAACATACTTTCACGCTTGGCGATTCTGCTTTTTTGCTGGATGGCAAACCCTTGCAGATCATCTCGGGCGAAATGCACTGCACCCGCATACCCCGCGCCTACTGGCGGGCAAGAATGAAAATGGCAAAAGCCATGGGCCTGAATACCATAGGCACCTATGTTTTCTGGAATGCGCAGGAACCCGAGCCCGGCAAATTTGACTTTTCGGGCAATAACGATATTGCGGAGTTTATCCGCATAGCTAAAGAAGAAGGCTTGTGGGTGGTATTAAGGCCGAGCCCATATGTGTGTGCCGAGTGGGAATTTGGCGGCTACCCATGGTGGCTGTTAAAGGATAAAAACATGAAGGTGCGCAGCCAGGATCCTAACTTCCTGAAAGCCTACCGCGAATATATTATGCAATTGGGCAAGCAGATCGCCCCCTTGCTGGTTGCCCACGGCGGTAATGTTTTAATGGTGCAGATAGAGAATGAATATGGCTCATACAGTAATGATAAAGTATATCTCGACATCAACCGTAAGATCTTCCGCGAAGCGGGACTAGATGGGCTGCTGTTTACCTGTGATGGACCGGAGGAAATGCACGACGGTTATCTGCCTGGCTATTTACCGGCAGTTAACGGGCTTGATGACCCCAAGCAGGTAAAAGAACTCATTAATAAATACCACGATGGCAAGGGGCCGTATTATATATCAGAATGGTACCCGGGCTGGTTTGATAGCTGGGGCAAGGAACACCAGGGCAGTGTTGCCGACAGCGATGCTAAAAAGCTGGATGAAGTGTTATCAGCAGGGTTATCCATCAACATGTATATGTTTCATGGCGGTACAACCCGTGGGTTTATGAACGGCGCTAACATGAGCAGCCACGACCCTTATTCGCCACAAACATCAAGCTATGATTATGATGCGCCGCTGAATGAATCGGGCAATCCGACCGCCAAATTCTACAAGTTCCGCGCGGTGATAGAAAAGCATTTGCCTGCCGGTGAGCACCTGCCGCCTGTACCTGATACTGCGAAAACCATCGCCATAAAAAATATCGACCTTAAAGAAAGCGCGCCGCTGTTTGCCAATTTAGGCAGCCCGGTGATAGAGCAGCATCCTATGAGTTTTGAAGACCTTAACCAGGGATATGGATTTGTTTTATATACCACCACTTTAAAAAATGCTGCGAAAGGTCTGTTAAAGATCAAGGAACTGCGTGACTATGCCACAGTTTACCTGAACGGCAAACGCATCAGCATTTTAGACAGAAGATTAAAACAGGACTCATTGCAGATAGAGGCTGATAAACCAAATTCGGTGTTAGGTATTTTGGTAGAGAATAACGGGCGTATAAACTACGGGCCATACCTAACCGATAACAGGCAGGGCATCACCGATAAAGTAACCCTCGATGGCGCAGAATTAACAGGCTGGATCATGTTTAAGTTCCCTTTCAGTAACCTTTCCGGCTTAAAATTTAACACGGTTAACCCCGCTGCCACTGCGCCCAATGGCCCGGCAGTATATAAAGGCACATTTAAACTAACCGCCACCGGCGATACCTACCTGGATATGCATGGCTTCGGCAAGGGCTTTGTTTTTCTGAACGGACGTAACCTGGGCAAGTACTGGTACATCGGCCCGCAGCAAACGCTGTATATACCAGCGGGATGGCTCAATAAAGGCAAAAACGAGATAGAGATTTTTGATGAGTTGAATAACGGCCATCAGCATATATCCGCATTGGACCATCCGGTTTTGAATGAGGTGGTTAAAGAGTAATTTATATTAAAAAAGCAGGTTTAGCTTTGCGTAATTTTTTTATTTTTGAATAAGATTATCACAAGTTTTTTATCACCTGTATTGCCATGTTTTATAATGCCAGCTATCTTTATTATTTAGAATTAGCCTTACAGGCTTATTGCGCCTGGCATTGTATTAGTCGGGGCACTCAGAATAAATGGATCTGGCTCATCATATTTGTGCCGGTTGTAGGGAGTGTTGTATATCTTTATAGCGAGGTGTTCTCTAATCGCCGCATCAACACACCAAAAATAAATATAGGCGCTGTAATTAATCCCGGAGGCAAGCTAAAAAAACTGGAAGACGAACTGCGCTTTACCGATACTTTTGCCAACCGGATAAAATTAGCTGACGCCTACCTCGCTGCCGGTTATACTGATAATGCGATTGAATTATACACCACCAGCCTAACCGGTGCCTTTGCCGAAAATGAACATGTGATGGCGCAACTGATGGTAGCATATTATGAGCAGGAACGTTATGACGAGGTGATCGAGCTGGCCAAAAAGCTATATAAACTACCACAATTCATCCGCTCAAAATCACATATATTATATGCACTGGCGCTGGAAAATTCAGGGCAGGTTGATTTAGCCGAGGCTGAATTTAAGCTGATGAAAGGCCGCTACTCCTACTTTGAGGCACGCTACCAATACGGCTTGTTTTTAACCAGAAACGGGCGCGAGCAGGATGCCTCTACCATTTTTACCGACATGCTTGATGAGCAGCCGCACCTAAGTCCTGTTGAAAAAAGAAGTAACCGGGTATGGTTTGCCAAGGCCAAAGAAGAGTTAAAGAAAATTCCGGTAGTTTAATTAAAATTTTCCAAAATAAGCTTATGTTTCCCGCTGTTTGTGTCCTCACAAACAGCTGCCTCCTTAATATAACGGATTGTTTGTGAGGAACAATGGAAACTCTTCTGTTTTTTAAACCTCGCCCAAATAAATCTCTGTTTCGTAAACAAAGCTCACCTTACCATCCACATTATATTTATTAAAGATCTCCTTTAACAACACCAGGAACTTTTCACCTTCAGCTGTATTTTCTTTAGGTACATAGGATGATGAATATGCACGGCCGATCAGTCCTGCTTCATCAAATATTTGTGTATTGGCGTATTTGGTAAGTGTGTAAACACCATCTTTAAAAAATGCCTTAAAGTCAATATCACGCACCTTGCGATGATTTACTTTATTATAGTCGATCCCATCATGCTTCAGCAACGCTTCATAGGCTTTTGCAAACTCATCAACATCAGTTTGGCGACTGTTCCATATCAACGCGGCTTTGCCTGTATCTTTTAATACCCGGTTAAACTCTATCCTGGTTTTAGCATCATTAAACCAGTGGAAAGCCTGCGCACAAACAATAAGGTCTGCGCTTTTATCGGGTAACGTGGTAGCCTCGGCAGTGCCATCTACCGGTGTAAAAGTTTTATAGGCCGATAATTGTTCAATAGCGGCATCCCGCATGGGCTGGTTGGGTTCAACGGCGTAAACCTTATAACCTTCATCAAGCAGCAACCTGGTGAATATGCCCGTGCCTGCGCCAACATCAGCAATAACCGAATCAGCATTGAGCTTACATTCCTGCTTTAAGAATGCCAATACCTCTTGCGGGTAGCCGGGCCTGAATTTGATATAATTATCAACCCGGTCTGAAAATCTTTTGGTTGAATCTGATGGCATCCTGAACTGATTATATACTTATAAAAAACGCAGCCTCAAAAACATGGCCCACATGCAGCTTTTGAATATTCTCTTTTTTGCTGATATCTACCGCAGCATTTGCTGTGTCGGCGCATCCCAGCCATGGCTCAATACACACAAAATCAGCACCCGGTTTGGCCCAAAGCCCTAAATAATTAAAATGCGGAAATTCAACAGACAACGTTTGGTCGTGATTTTTACTTTTGATGGTCACTTCCCGTGTACGCAGATTTTTGAACACGAGTGCATCGTTCTTAAAAAGATCTCTTGTCAGCCATAATTTATTGCCATCTAAAGCAACAGGAGCAGTTTCTCCTGAGAACATACCACTCGAGTCAAGCAAATGCGTAGTGAGTTTTTCATCCGTTTCAAACTCTAAATAGTAATCCTCATATTTTTCATTCTTGTTAAAAGGCACGTTAAACGCCGGGTGGCCTCCAACAGAAAAGTATATAGTCTTTTTATCCAGATTGATGACTTTATAGGTTATCCGCAGCGCGTTATCAATCAGCATATACATGATCTCAAAATCAAAACGATACGGGAATACGCCGCGCGTTTTTTCAGAATTTGGTAATGAGAATACCGCCGACTGGTCATCATTTTTCAATAATACAAATTCTGATAACCGGGCGAAGCCGTGGCGTTTCATGGGATAAGACTGCCCATCAACCAAAAGCTCATCATTTATTAAACCGCCTACAATTGGGAAGAGGTTTGGCGCGTGCCATGGCCATATATTGGGATCGGCTTGCCACATTTGCTCGGTGCCGGTAGCTTTGTTTATTAGCGAAGAAAGTTGTGCCCCTTTAGCATCAATGGATACTTTTAAATAGTCATTTTCTAAAACTGTCATATAAGATAGGTTAACGCTTGTTCTGCAAATAGCAAAATGGATAAGTTTAATAACACTAAGTACACTATTTTGGTTTGAAATTGTGCAATTAGTGTTTATTTAATCGTCATCACCGTCCTTTTTAGGTTGCAATATTACAAACGCGCTGCGTTTTGGCGCCGGCATAACGGCATTTTCTCCCTTTACATATTTCCATATCACATCATTCAGTTCCAGGTCGGGCACTTTATCTTCTTTTGCAAAGTTGAATAATTGCGAGCGTTTACTGCTTTCATTTACGGCAACGTTAAGCTGTTCCAGGTCAACCTGCGCGGGTTTTACGTTATAAGTGGCCATATCAGGGGTTGCGGTAAAGCAATCATATAACGGTAAGGCAGCAGCATCATACTGGCTCATGGGCGGCAGGCCCAATATCAGCTCAATGGTGCGTAATACGCCTGAGGTAGAGTACATATGATGTATAGCTGCATTATGCTTTACATACGGCCCGGCAACCAGCACCGGCGAGCGGTGTGCATCCACATGGTCGGGGCCGTTTTGGGCATCATCTTCCAATATAAACACTACTGATTCTTTCCAGATGGAACTCTTTGAAAGATGATCGATTAACAAGCCAATCCCCTGGTCGTTATCCGCAACCGCGGCTATGGGCGATATGGCACCACGCCTTTGCCCACTAGTATGGTCATTGCAGATACGCACCGAGTTAAAATGAGGCACTGCATTTATACTTAGTAACGAGTCGAAATCATGTTCCCAAACCTGCTCACGCTTAATATCCTTAATGTGCAGATCAAACCCTGGTGATTGCGGGCAAAGATGCCCTTCCAGTGATTTGATATTAGCTTCACCATCCTGCGCAAACTCTCCGTAGGTACGGTAGCTTACACCTGCCCTTTTGCAATAATCCCATATATAGCCATCGCGCGGGTCACCGGCTTTGCGTGTACCTTCCGAATCGTAATTACCACCACGGCCGCCATAGCTTGTGGGCCACGTTTTTTCAATAAAATCTGTAGCATATGCTGCCATGCTCCAGTTATGCCCGTCGGCGCTGACCTCGGCATCAACATAAAAGTTATCCAGCAAAACAAACTGATCTGCTATGGCATGGTGGTTTGGGGTAACCTTCTGCCCGAAGATACAAAGCGAGGTGTCACCGTTGCCTTTCGACATATCACCTAAAACCTGGTCGTACGTACGGTTTTCCTTAATAATATAAAACACATATTTAATAGGCGATTTATCGGCTTTGCTGCGCGGTATAGGGTTACCAGCCTCACCTGCTGCCATTTTTTCCTCAGTTTCGTTAAACGGCGTATTGGCATAAACCTGTTCGGTATAGGCTTTAAGCTGATCGGCATCAGGTGCATCAATAAACGAAAGCGTACCCTTAAACAAACCACCTATATATTGCTCCCTTGAGTTGATTGCTCCTTTTTGGTAGCCGCTATTATCTGCTTTCCGCACCGGCTGCGGCCCGCGCGGGTTAGCCATTGAGGTGAAACCCTTGCCATTGGCAACCAGGATCTTTTTGCCTAAAACCTTAACATTTGTTGGATACCAGCCTACCGGGATAAAACCCATGCTCTTGCTGTTACCTGGTTTGCTCACATCAAATACTGCCAGGCAATTGTTATCAGCGTTGGCTATGTACAACGTTTTTTCATCAGCAGATAATGCCAAACCGTTAGTGGTTGATCCGGTTAAATGGGTTGGGTAAAGTGCCGTTGCAACGGTTTCAACTATTTTACCGGTATTGGTATTAATTATGGCGACTGAGTTATCATTGGCATTGGCAACAAACAGCCAGTTACCCTTTTTATTCAACAGCATTTCGTTAGGGTGACTGCCTACTGTAATACTGCTTAGTTTTTGTGTTCCGGTATTATAAAAAGCTACCTGCTCCCCTCCCCAGATGGAAATGTATAAAGTTTTTTCATCGGGTGATAGCACACAACTATAAGCCTCGGCCGGAAGCTTAACTTTTGAAATAATACTGCGTGTTTTAGGG
>Ga0206832_10235_pt1 | contig 12190 bp, 10 predicted proteins | sample Alteio_BWOrgCont_74_FD_152896 | JGI IMG/M metagenome (GOLD analysis project Ga0206832, IMG submission 152896) | Enriched cells from forest soil in Barre Woods Harvard Forest LTER site, Petersham, Massachusetts, United States -... | ecosystem: Environmental > Terrestrial > Soil > Temperate forest >... | reverse complement strand
CTTGCCATTCCACACCTGCAAAAGCCGTAGCGCGGTCAAAGAGATTTTGACCATCGTTCAGATAAAGCACGGGATAGTGTCGAGCGACGTTCTCAGGTGCGTCATATCGCGGTGGCAGCCAGATCCGCAGCATCCGCGTGTTGCGGAATATGCCGCTGCGAAATTCGTGCAAGCGAAGATCGCCGGTCACGGGTTGAGTCGGCGGCGCAACTTGCTCGTGAGCAGCTTCTTCCATGGTGAATATTAGGTGCGGGCGTCCGCGCTCGTGCTCGCGCAGCAACACAATCCACGATCAGTTCCGGCGCATGGCAGCCGCCACCAAGAACGAGGAGAACGCAGTAATGAGAACAATCAACGTCATCGACGAAAGGCACAAGATACACCAAGTCGCGAGCACGAACTTTTCGATGTAAGTCAGATAGAGAGCGAAACCCATGCCCGCCGTGGAAGCAACCAACAGCATCAAAGGAGCTTCTGCCTTCGTGCGATAAAACGTTGACAGGGCGAGAAGCAAGCCATAACCGAGGATGCCAATCAGCGCGTCCGGAATTCCAAGCACGGTGGAGTAAATGCTGCGATTGACGATGTCGCAATTGAAACTGGTACCGAAATCGCAATAGTTCGTTTGCGAAGTGCCATAGTGGTGATGCAGCGAAATGGAAGACACAACGATGCCGGCCAGGGCCAGAATAGCGATCAACGGAAAGACCCGCCGGGCGGCTGTCGTCATGGCAGCCTGCATCCGGTTTCCCGACCCAGGAAATCCAAATCGTGTTCGCCCTCGACCCGCGTGCCATCGGCAAAGATCCACGTCGGAAAGCGTTTGATGCCGGCTTGGGTACAAACCGGTTCGATACCCCTCGATCCTTTGATTCCACACTCGATATAAGGTGCGTATTGAAACGATGAGCCGAACATCTCTTTCTGGGCGGCGCAATGCTCACACCAAAAGGCGCCGTACATTTTGGCCTGCTTTGCCGTCAGGCATTTCGCAAAAGCGTCCAGACGGCTGGTGTGCTTGTACCAAAGGAAATAGTATGCGGCCGCGAATGCAATGATGATCACGATGGCAATCATTATGTAACGCGTACGGTTTGGATTCGGCCGCTCTCGGCCTTCCCGCTTCTGTTGCCGTTTTCTGCGCTCTTGTGACATAGAGATAAATTCTTATACCACGACCCGTAGAGCCGATGGCAGCACATCCAGCGTCTCGCATTGTAATGTCAGTACCTCGCCATCCACCATGACATCCACGGGAGCATCCAAATGAAAATCAATTCGCTTCGCCTCCCGCCTTTCAGCGAGTGGATGATGGATGTGCGTTCCATCATAAAGCGTCGGTAGATTGCGAATCAGCCCCAACCGGCCAATGGGCCCCCAGCGCACAAATTCGATGAGGCCGTCGTTCACTTCAGCCTTGGGCGCGATCATCATCGTTCCGCCAGTAAACTTACTGTTATTGAAGGTCAGAAACAGGCAGGGACGGCGATCGATCTCTCCTTCACCATCGACTCGCAAAGGAAAAGGCCGGCGCCGGAACCGAGCCAGGGTAACGAAAATGGACGATTGATAACCAAGTTCTCCCCACCCGCTGAACCGGCGAGCGCGGAGGGTCGCAACGTCCGCGGCAAACCCCATCGACAGTAGATTGATGTAATGCAGAATTCCTTGCGTGTGGCGCAATCGCAAAACGTCGCATGGCTGCGACCGCCCAGCGAGTATTGCCTCGATTGCGTACTCCACTCCGCGGTCGGTAAATTCGCGTAGAAAGGAATTGCCCGTGCCGAGAGGAAGAAACGCCAGCGTGACCGGCTCGTCAACATCCCGGCGCGGAAAGATTCCGTTGACGATCTCATACGATGTTCCATCTCCGCCGACTGCGATAAACCTGCGATAGCCGGAGCTGTAAGCTTCCCGTGCGAGCTGCGTTCCCTGCTCAGGACCGGTCGTTTCGACCACCTCGAGCTTGATTCCGCCGGCTCGCAACCGATCGAGTGCGTTTGGAACGAGCTTGCGACACCGCCCACCACCCGCAGCCGGATTCACCACGGCAAGAAAACTGTCCGCGTTGCTCACAACTCGACCACGGCCGCACGGCCGAGGACTTTGCGGACATCCTCAGCCAGTTCGGTGCGCTTGATTTTCATGGACGCGGTGCGAGGGAAATCCTTGCCGCACAGCAGATATCCGCCAATCCGCTTAAAATCTGGCAGTCGCCGGTTACGCGCAATGATCTCCTGCTTCAGGGCCTCAGTGAATTCCTGGTTCTGCTCCAGTCGCAGCAGAAGAACCAGCATTTCGCGGCCGAGACTTTTTGCCGGCCACAAATAGTTCGCAGCGAAAATGCAGTACTCCTTTACCGGCAGCCCGTCGAAAGCGTTTTCAATATCCTCGGGATAAATATTCTTGCCGCCCTCGGTCACGATCATGTTCTTCTTCCGCCCGAAAAGCTGCAGGTGCCCGTCGCCGTCAAAGCGGCCGAGATCACCTGTGACCAGCCAGCCGTCCACAATCGTCTGCGCCGTTAATTCTGGATCGTCCAAATAATGCGACATCACGGTCTTACCGTGAACCGCAACTTCACCAATGTTGTCGGAATCGGGATTCAGAATACGTAGTTCGACTCCTGGCAACGGCTTGCCTACAGTGTCAGCGCGAAAAGGCTTCAGGTCGTTCAGAGTGAGCGAAGTGCCGGCCTCCGTAAGCCCATATCCGTTGGCGACTGGAATGCCGAGATCGTAGAAAAATTGCAACGTCGAAGGCTCGACGAATGCGCCGCCGGTAAACATCGCCCGTAATTCTCCCCCGAATCCCTGATGAACCCCTGACAGAAGTTTGCGACTCATGCCAACTTTGGGCTGTCTGCGAGTAAGAGACTTATTGAGCCCGATCATTCGATAGAGCAAAAATCGTTTGCCCGCGGATAGTTCGTCAAACTTGGCTCGCAGGCCTCGCTCCAGATTCTTCAGAATCATGGGAACCAGCGCGACGTAGGTGATTTTGTAGCGAACGAAAGCATCGCGCACAAACTCTGGCCGCAGCGTGCGCAGGTGCACCACGCAAGCTCCGCAGACGAACGGACCGATGAAGCCAACCATGAAATCGATCGCGTGGTTGGTCGGCAAAATGCTAAGGTACCGAACTCCTGGCCAGAATGGGTACCATGCGGTCAGCGACTTGCACTGCTCCAGATAATTATCATGCGTGAGCACGCATCCTTTGGGCTGCCCGCCAGTGCCGGAGGAATAGACGATGCAGGCTACATCCGCTCGCCCTCGCGAAACAAATTCAGGATCACCCTTGCGGCGGAAATCTTCCCAGCGATAGGCGCCGGCAAGATCGGCTCCCAGAGGCGCTTCCGTGACTAGCGCCTTCGTCAGCTTGTTATTCTTGAACTCCGGCGACTGCGTGATAGCGCGCCAAAGATAATATTCAACGATCAGGAACTTCGCCTTAGAATGCGCCAGTAGTTGCAAATGTTCGGCCGCCGTCAGCTTGTAATCGAGCGGCACCAGCACGCCCCCGCGATAGAAAACGGCATACGCAGAAATCAGCCACTTCGACTGGTTCGTCATGATAATCGCGGCACGATCGCCGGAATTAAATCCAGCATCCTCGAGCGCGCGCGCCAGCGGCAGCGCCACCTCTTTGAAGTCAGAATAAGTGAGCCGCGTCTTCTCGCGGTCACGGTCCGCCTCGATCAGGCAAGTTTCGTTTGGCCAGCGATCCAGCGCATCCCGCAGAGCTTCACCCAGGCAAGTGTATTGGTCGAGATTGAGCATTAAGAATAGAAATCCATGCTGATCAGCTCACAGACTGAAAACTGGGAACAAGGAATCGGAAACTGAATTCTCCGCACGTCGCGAATCACAACCGAACCTGGATGCGCTCGGCCAACGTTCTGAAATCCGAGACTCCCTGCAATTCGTAGTCGGGCAACTCAATATGAAAATGATGCTCCAGCCGCGTTAACAAATCGAGGGCCTGCAAGCTGTCGATGCCGAGCGTCTTGAAGAAATCGTCGTCCGGGGTAAGCTTCTCCCGCGGTACCGTGAAATGCGCGGCTGCAAGATTCAGGATTTGTTCCAGCGTTTGATCGGATGCGGTCATAATCTAATCACTTCGATTGTCATCCTGGGCGGCGCGGAGGAGCTATGCATTTAGCGAAATACTAAGGTAAATACGGCTGCGCCTCTTCGCTCTCCACAAACTTTCTCAAACCCGCCTCCACTGCCGGCTCAGCAAAGAGCTCGCAGAAAACATCGATTTCCTTCCGCAACTCTTCATACGGGATAGGCTTGATAAACTTCTTGGCCGCAACCGCAGTGCGCCGATCGAACTTCCCGAGCTGAGCTGCAGTCGCACGCGCCACTCTCAGCGACTCGCCTTCCCCCGCCATCTGGCTCACCAATCCAACTTGCTGCATCTTGAGGGCATTAAAACTACGTCCGGTCAGCAGCACATCGCGAACTACCGCATTCCCCAGATCGCGCTTCAGACGCGGAATTCCTCCGAAGCCCGGGATTAACCCCAACCGCAGCTCAGGGAAACAGAATCGAGCCATTTTGTCGGCGATAATCAAGTCGCATACCAGCGCCAGCTCAAACCCACCACCGAACGCAACTCCGTGCACCGCCGCGATGGTAGTCAATGGCGAAGCGTCGATCACGTTCAGCACGCGATGAATGCGCTCAAGAAAATCGCGCACACCATCAGAAGCGGCCCGCCGATCCATCTCCTGAGAACGCCGATACAATTCCCGCAGGTCCGCCCCGGCGCAAAAACCAGCATCGAGCTCGCTATGAATAATAAGCGCGTGAGCTTCGTTGGTTACACGTTCGAGGGCCGTAACAAATGTTTCAAGCTCTTCCAGAGTAAGCGAACCGATCTCGTTGCACGGGGTACGATGCAGCGCCAGTTCGACCACGCCGTCCTTCAGTCCCCACGAGAGTGCCTGCCCGCGAAATGATTCCATGCCTTGCCCGGTTTCCTTTGTGAGTCGGTTGACGCCTTGAACCGGACTCATGAAGCCTGCTTCACCCCATACATTTCTTCGATCTCTTCCTTCAAGCGAGCTGCAATCAGATCCCGCTTCAACTTCCCATTCGCCGTGAGTAATCCATTCTCAATCGAAAACGGCTGAGTATAAACATGGAAAGCGCGCACCTGCTTGTAATGTGGCAAGCCTGAATTCACCGCATCAAGCGCAGCTTGCGCTCGCTCTCGCGTCACGTCCCCGGTCACAACCGCCGAAAGATATCCTCGCCCGTTGCCGACCAGCACGACCTGCTGCGCTCCGGGCAAATTTCGCAGAACTTCTTCTTCGATCGGCTCCGGAGCAATGTTGTGGCCCGAGCCCAGAATAATCAGATTCTTGATGCGTCCGACGATTCGCCAGTTCCCTCCGCCGTCCACCTCGCCCTGATCGCCGGTATGAAACCATCCGTCGCGCAACGCTTTTGCAGTCTCTTGCGGACGATTCCAATAGCCCGGAAAAACATTCGGCCCACGCACGACAATCTCCTCGTTCTCGCCCAACTTCATCTCTACGCTGTCGATTGCCGGTCCCACCCGCCCCGGCTCGACGCGATGCGGATCGTCCATGGTGCAGATCGCGGTCGTCTCGGTCAGCCCATACACCTGCAGCACCGGGATGCCCAGCATCATGAAATAAAGTTGCGTCTCCACGCTAAGCGGTGCCGAACCGCAGATCAGAGCCTTCAAATGCGAACCAATCATTTTCTTGCGAATGGTCGGAAACACCACGGCCTTGGCCAGCGCCAGCCAGCTTGAATCTATAAAGCTTACCTGTCCCTCTTGACGGCGCATCCACGCGCCTTTGGCTCGAGTGTAAATAGTGAGGACCACGCCGCCAGTCTTCCAAAGCTGTTCGTCGACAGCCTTGCGCATACGTTCGAGAAGCGCTGGAACGTTAAGGAAATAGTCGGGCGCAACGGTCCTCATATCACTTGCAATCTTGCTCAAGTCCGCGTTAAGAGAAAGCAGGCTACCCCGCAAAAGACAAGTCAGCAGCATGATCCACGAACCCGCAAAACAAAACGGAAGATAATGGAACACGCGATCCTGGCCCGCCCTGTTCTGCATCAACCCATCCAGCCGACCGGAAGTACAACCCAACATGTGGCCGACATTGTCCGCCGTCAGGACAACCCCTTTCGCCTCGCCAGAAGTACCGGAAGTATAAATAATCGCAACGGAATCAGAGTCGGCGAGCACCACTTCACCATCCGGGTGCCCCATGCTTTGCGTTCTGTGAAAAGGGCCGGAGTCGCCAGAAAATACATCCTCAAATAGCGCTTGCGGCGGTGCTCCGGGCCAGTTCTCGACGATCGCGTCGCGCAGCATCGCATCCCCGGAGACAATCAACGTCGGACAGCAATCGTTCATCATAGCCACGAGTTCCGCGGGAGCCTGCCGCGCATAAAGCGGCACCGCGATCAAGCCCTCAGCCATAATCGCCAGGTCCATCGCAACCCAGCGGATGCTGTTGTGGGCAAGTAGAGCGCACCGGTCGCCCCTCTTCAGGCCTCGGGAAGCCAAGAAATCCCGGGCCTGCGCGATCATCCTGAGCAGATCGCGCCCGTTTGCCACCGGCGGACCTTGCTGGTTTTCCTTGCCGAGCTCTCGTAAGACGATGGTCTCTCCCGCCAATTCGAGCCGCGCAAAAATGTCGTCGAGAAAACTCAATTGCAAGCTTCCCTCTGGGTCTCTGGGTCTCTGTGTCTCTGTGCAAGCGCTTCAGGTATAGGCTTCAGCCAAACTGTGCAGCCCAGTACTCATGGGCGGCAAATAATCTTCCCAGCCCCACTCTCCCTTGCGGGTCGGAAACTCGGGATACCGCCGCTGCACTTCTTCCTCGAAATAAACACCCATCCGCGCCATCACTTTCAAATTCCGCACCACAGTCCGCCCGATCCCGTCAGCAATTCGCTCACCTTCCTGGCTCAACTTGATGAGCGCTGCCAACAGCTTCGGCTCCAGATCAACGTCATCCACATTCATCAGAAGATCCTGATGGCCACGCTCCCGCATCAGATTGCGAATGCGTTCATCCATGGTGATTCCCGCCGACGGCACCAGCGCCGGCATGCACGTCACTATTCCGTGATAGCGCGACGACGCCATCATGTGGCAAGCCCGCAGCACGCTCACCAGTTCGTACATGTTGTAGTCTTCAGAACTGAGTACCGGCACGCCGCCGAGCTTTTCTGAAATTCGTCCTGCCGGACGAGCATCCAGCCGCTCCGTTGCAGCCAGAACCACAAACACCTTGCGCTGTTTTCGAAACGCATCCACTGCATTCGCGATCGCCGTCAAATAGTGCTCGTAAGCGCGATCAGCCTCCGGCCCCGAGTTGTGAAAGTAAACCGAGCGGTAGTGGCTATCCTTATATGCTCCCACCAATCCGTGCAGCGCGAACTTGGCCACCGAAGCCTTTACCGGCCACTCAAAAGGATTAATCGGACACACAACCAGCACGGGCGTGGTTCCATCCCATCCAACTTCGCGCAGCACCTTCCTGCCAAATTCCGCGGGATGCGGCTCAAAAGTCCAGGCCGTATCTGTGCCCAACTCGTTGGGCACACCCAACTCGCGCAGAATAGTGCGCGATTCCTCGTTCCGCGTGATCACCAGCGAGTTCTGGCAGTAACGCGCACACATTTTTGCGACCACCGGATCCATGTGCCCAGCCTCAGCCCCGTAGCCCACCGAGAGTTTATTCTGCGCCGCCGCAATGCCCAACGATCCAATCATCATCGTGGTCAGAGCGTTGGCGAACTTGCTCTTGAACATCGACCCCTCGCAGGCCACGACGCCGTGATGTTTCGGCACCTCGTCTGACAAAAAGGGCGGAAAAATATCCGGCAGATGAACCTGCGCTGTACTCTCGAAGTATCCCTGGGAAAACCTGGGGACTTGCGTCATCACGCTGAACGCGACGCGATCTGCTCCCAGAATGTAACGCAACTGCCGCAGCATCTCCTCCACGCGCACGTCCGATCCCATGTTGCGCGTCCCGTTGTACCCTGCGAACAACAGCTTCAGCTTTTCTCCCGGCCGCCACGGCTTGCCTTGGCCCACCATCCACCCAGCCTTCGACTTCTCAATCAGGGCGCTGACCCAGGCTTCGAGCACCAAGTCCATCATGCCGCGGACCCTCCGATCTGGGCCGGCCAATCCTGATATCTGTACGAAAAGTTAGTCTCCCGGCTGAACTTCAGCAACGGATAGCTGTACTGTGAGAACGGGATCGGCCTACTGCCCAACTCAGAAGTCACACGCGTGTTGTCGAACACTGTATTCCAAACCAGGTATGGCATGAACACTTTCATCAGCGACGCTCCATGAGCGATTGCTCCCGAACGATTCGCCAAGGTATTCACTGTCCCGGAGAAAGGCCGCTCCAGCACTGGCACAAACACGGGCGCACGTTTCTGTTGCGAAGCTGCCAGCGCGGTGGTCAACTCACGAAACGTCTGCGACTCCCGCCCTGACGAAAGATGATAGGTGTCGTACTGCGGATTGTCCTTCTGATGCAGCTTCGCGATCGCGTCCGCCACAAAATCCACATTCACAATATCGATTTTGTCATTGGGCCGAAACGGAAGCACCGGCAAACCCGCCAGAAAAACGAATGCCCTTACCATATCGAACTGCGTAGTCTCCGCGCGCCGGCTGTCGCCCAGCACGATGCTCGGACGGAAAATCGTAATCGGCACTTCGGGCAGCAATTGCCGGATCATGTGTTCGCAGAACTTCTTGGTTCGCGCATACGGATCGTAATCCGACCGCTCCCAATCAATCGACTTGTCCTCCGTGACCACTTCGTTCTTGCGCTTTCCCGCCACGGCCACGGTGCTCACATGGCTGAACCGGCGAAGCCCGTGATAGTGATGCACCCGCATGGCAAGCTGCAGCACTTCGAGCGTCCCCCGCAGATTCACATTCAGACAGCTTTTCTCGGATTTCCGATTCAACGACGCCGCACAATGAATGACCGAATCAGTCGTATGAATCAAACGATCGTAATCGTCCCGGGCGAGACCGAATTGTGTCCCCGTCAAATCCCCGCGAAAGATCCGAATGCGCGTCTGCAGATATTCGTAGAAGCGCGGGAAGTCCAGATGCAGCTGCAGAGCATGCCACAAACGCAGTTCCGCTTCATGCGGATCACGCGCCCGCACCAGCACGTTCAGCGAAGCCCCGTGCTCTTCCAGCAGATTGGCGGCGACGTGTCCGCCGATGTATCCGGTGGACCCGGTCAGGAATATCGCCACGTTGCCCCGTTTGTGCCCGTTTTAATGGCTTCTCCGTTGCTCTCGGACTCCGCCAGTTGGAAACTCCGCGACGGCCGCGCTTCCAGAGGACGCCCCTCAATCAACGGATAAGTCCATCGCCGCAGCGCCGGAATATGAATGTTGATCCAGTACTCCCACCAGTCGATGCTGCGCGTATCGTAGCCAAAGTTCGCCCGCTCTTCCGGCACCAGCGCATAAGCCAGCTTTTCCACGTTCTCCGCCACGAAATCATGCTCGTTCAGAAGAATAAAGGGCTCGAAGAGTTCAATCAGCTTTTCAACTTTCTCCAGATTGCGTTCCGCCCGCGCCAGTGGCGCCTTGCGTAAAGGCAGCGGCGAAACAATGCGCTGAATGGACTGAATGATCGCCTTCTGCGCCGGGGCCGACATACGCTCGTAGCGCTGCTTCGAAACTGGGATCGCATCGAAGCGCAATCGCAACCAACTCTCCATACCTTCCAGCGCACGGTAATGCTTGCGGTGCGCCAAAGAAGTCAGTTCAATCGACCGCCGCATATCGCACGGATTTGTCACCGAAGTTGCCAACTGATAGATCTGCGCATTCCGCCGTTCCACGATCGCAGCCGCAATCAACGTCATCCCGCTGCACACCGAGTCCACCGGAATCACGTCCAAACGCTTGCGTTCGTTCGATGGCAATTGCCGGAAATAAGTCCCCAGCAAATACGAGAGAGCCGCAGAAGTATTGATGCCTTCATTCCAGCCGAGAAATGGCTTCTCCACCGAAGTTTCCACAATTGCCGGACGAACCATCGCAATCGGCAAACCCGCGCCATACTTGTGGATCAACGACTCCGCCAGGCTTTTGGTCAGCGTGTACGTGTTCGGCCAGCCCAACTCGTTCGCGCGCTTCTTCCCCGCCTCAGTCAAATAGTTTCGCAGCCAGCGCACCCGGTTCTTGCGAATCTGATTCTCCATCGCCGCGCCCTTCAAATCTTTCGACGCGTGCTCTTTCTGCAACGCCTGCCGCCGCAATTCCTCCGTAACCTCGGCGCTCTCTGCTTTCACCGCTGCCTGCCTCACCAATTCGTGTAGCGAGCGCCACTCCGCGTCAGCATCGAAATTCGCCACTCCCGCCGGCGTGTAATTCGGTCGCAGGGTTTCGCTGACTCGACCATCCCGCGTCCCGGCCACGTAGCACGTCGAGAGGTGCAACAATCCAGCATGATCGGACTTGCGCACGAATTCGACCACGCTCAGCGCCGCATCCACGTTGGTCAACAAAGCATCGCGCAGGTCAGGATTAAAATCCGTCAAACCCGAACTGTTAACGATGAGGTCCAGATTCCTTCGTAAAGCTTGAGACACACCCGGCGCTAAACCAAGATCCGGAGCCGACACGTCGCCTTCCACAATTTCTACGCGCTCGCGCAGGAACCGCGCCAACCCCGCGCCGTAGCGCTTGTACAAGGGATCGAACACCGGCGACTCCTCCACCAACTTTTCAAACCGCCCCTGCGCCGAATTCGATTTCTGCCGCCGGATCAGCAAATAAATGCGCCCGATTTCCGGCAGGTCCATCAGCAGGTTGACCAGCCAAACCTTTCCGATGAACCCAGTCACCCCAATCAGCATCACCTGCTTCCCAGCCAGCGCCGATCGAACCGAAAGCGCCCCCGTCTGGCGCTCGGTATCGAAATGAACAATAGGATGCTCCACCACTGGCAAGCGCCGTTGCGCCGGAATCACCGCGGCCTGCAAGGCGTCAACGCCGCGCTCATCGGAGCCCAAACCCAAATCTCGAGCCAATTGATCCGGAGCCCGCGTTCCATCCGGCCCCGCCCCGGTGATCCGCGCAAAAACTCCCCGCGGACGAATCACTGGATCAACCAATCTGCCAGTGGCCATGCCATCGCGAAACTCAAGCCGGTTCGCAATCACCCACTTCACTCCCAGATGTCGCGCCAGCGGCCCCATCACATGATCCAGTCCCTGACTGACCAGCACCACATCAGCGCCCGAATCGATCAATCCCTTGAGCTCCCGCACTCCTTCAGGCTTCAACTGCGGCTTCAGCTTGTACTGGAAATACTCCTCGCCCAGCAGATCCAGGCGGTCGCGGCTGACTCCGCGCAGCACGGTGTGAACCACCCGCGTGGCAAACACCCGGTTCGCCGCATATAAGAAAGGACGCAGCACCGCCATCACCAAAACCAACCCTCGCCGCATCCAGCGTTCAATAAAGGTCTGCCCGTTCCACGTAAAGAACGCAATTGGACGCACCGTAGTCAGCTCGAGCAGACTACCCTCCACCCGCCAGTAGACCCGGTCACCCTCGCCCGAATTGTGATTCGACTTATTCAAAACCGCGATTCGCCCTCAACACCCATGGGTGCCAGTCTATTCCCTAAATTGTGGACAAACACCCTATTGTAAACAATAGCGCCCAAAGCACGAAGCCTAACTACGTCGAAAGGAACTGCATGTCAGCTTTGTCCGGGCGGTGCCCTAGGTGACGAGGCTAATTTTGCTCCCCAGGGTGCCCCGTCCAAGCTCCGCTTGGGCGGGGTTTTTCCCAGATAGGATGAAGTTGACACGGGGTGCGCTTTCTTTTCGCAGAGAAGCGGGGAGGCCTCACTCGAAAACGAAAGGCCGCCATCCCTGGCGGCCTTTCATATTCTCAACAAGCAACTGAGAAACTCTCTGAACTTAGTCCCCCAGCACGGGCTCACCCACTTCCGGCCTCGGTTTAGACCCAGTCAAAGCCCCCAGCGGAATAAACCCACTCTCCGAGACCACCGGTTTCTCCTGCAACACGACTTCGCGGTACAGAGCTGCCATGCGCGCATTGTAAGCCGCATCGTCTTTCTGTGGACCACGTCCATCTTTATTGCCTGAAGCTTGAAGCCC
>Ga0206832_10234_pt1 | contig 12200 bp, 9 predicted proteins | sample Alteio_BWOrgCont_74_FD_152896 | JGI IMG/M metagenome (GOLD analysis project Ga0206832, IMG submission 152896) | Enriched cells from forest soil in Barre Woods Harvard Forest LTER site, Petersham, Massachusetts, United States -... | ecosystem: Environmental > Terrestrial > Soil > Temperate forest >... | reverse complement strand
GTATGCGCGCCCAGTTTGCGCCGCCTTCGGCATTTATTTTCTGCAAGGCAATGATGCCAATTATCAAACCGGCTAAACCTAATATCCAGGTAACTGAGCAGGCGATGGCTACAATAGATAGAATCTCACCAAGTGATAACGAGCCACCTCCATCGCGCGCTGATGATTGGGTTGCGGCAGGGTATTTTTCGTTCAGTTTATCAAGCCGGGAGTTTACAAGGGTTTTTAGGATTGGCCTTTTTGCAAATACCCTGTTTAATTCTTCTTTGGCCTGAACACGCTCCTCGGCGGTAAGTATCTTATAAATATCTTTTGCATTTTTTAAAACCGGCACCTCGTTACTGCTGGAAGCGGTCATTGAACTCAGGTCGGCCGGTGCTTTGGGGTTTATGGAGTCGGCTACGGCAGCAGGTTTGGTTACAGTGTTTGCCGATGCCTTAGTATCGGTAACACCATGTTTGGCGTAGTTACTGTTGTGCTTTTTAAAGAGGTTATTAAGTGCATAATCGGGATGATACCTGTTGTGCCCATCGGGCTTGTTGGCTATGCCTTTATAGCTGGTGCATGACTGCATGCCAAGCATAGCTAAAAATATTGCTGTGCAGACTATAACTAGCCGGGTATTGTTTTTCATGGTTTTGGTTTTAGTGGTGAGGGTTAAAAACTGTTGTGTGCAAATTTTCAATCATTTTAATTGAGGGCAAAGCTATCTTATCCAATTATCAGTTTAAATTGACATCAATCATCGTACCAACATTCGAAACCATTAAAGGTTGCCGGATTCGGGATTTAGTTTTAGCACTGGTGTATATACAGCTTAAAAATGATTCTATATTTATAGCACCCGAATTAAAACCATTTGTGCACCGATACCTGAGAATTAATATACCCATTTTGTTTATTTGTTTAGCCATGGGCCCGCAAGTAAAGGCACAAACCACCGCCCTTATACCTGATTCGGCTACTTCAACTAAATTACTGCCCAATAGGCCCGCGACGTATTATGTGGAGCAGGGTGTTAAGTATTTCCGCACCATGCAGTCGTCGGTACCAAACAGGGTAAGGCCCAATTATGGTGCAAAAGTAATACGATGGGAGTGGCACCCCTGGCTGTTGCTAACCGGTTACACCCGGCATAACCTGATTAACACGGATATACTGCTCAAACTTTACAAAACAGATTACGATACCATTGATTGCCGGTATTTTGACCGGGAGCCTTTTTGCCGGTGCCATGTAATGTTTAATTACAGTGGTAAGCGTTTCCCGATATATGAAGAATTTACTTTTAACCCCACCGGCGAAATAACCTTTATTGAAGCCTGGAGCGACTACCCGGGATATATACCCATGGATAAAAAAGATTATTGGGCGCAGGGGCCAGGGGTAAAACGCATATCGACCCGGGTGCCGGGGCTGGGCAATGCTACCGGCCTGATAAACCCAAAAGCACCGTGGATGAAAAACGCAGCCAATAAGGATAAAGACCTTGCCGATTTACTTTACCGCATACAGCACCCCATTGTTGCGTATATGCACGAACTGAAAACTCAAAAGAACGAAATAGCCAAGGTTATGTACAATGGTAAGAGCGAACAATATCCTTATTGGCCATAAGTAGTGGTGCGCATTCCCTTTATTCAAATAATGGGTTAAAAACATGATCAAAGCCCCACTTTTTAACAAATCACCCCATTCCGGGTCAATCTGCTGAAAATCATGTGTATAAATCGTTATCATCGCGTAAATTTGTTGTTAAGAACACAGTTGACGCTAAGGGTCAATTTCTGATAATAAACAGGTAACGTAAACACCTCCCAACCAGAACGATACCGGTTTTTAAGGCCGCCAATTAATTGGCAGGTGTTTTAATTGAGTATATAACTAACTGAGATGAGAAACATTATTGTAGCGTTTATGCTTGTTTGCACGGGTACCTTGTTTGCCCAAAATAATTGCAACACGGCTGTATCATTAGGCACACTGCCCGCACCGGGAAACTGCGGCACCGGTATAAAATACGGCACTGCAGTTGTACAAGCCGGTACCAATGTTGGGGTTACGGGCTCAAACCCATACACCTCGCTTTCGGGTTGTAACATGGCATCGCCGGCGGTTGATGTTTGGTATACGTTTGTTGCACCAACCAATGGGTATGGGGTAGTTATAACAGTTTCGGGCGGCACACTTGCCAACCCCAATATTGCATTGTGGAATGGTACTGCGTGTGGTTCGTTAACCGGTGTAAATTGCATTGTGGGTGCGGCCAACACGGCTACGTTAAACGTAGGCAGCGGCCTTGTGCCCGGGCAAACCTATTATATACAAGTAAGCGGAAACACCGGCGAAACCGGTACCTATAACCTAAACGTTAAAGCCTACCAGGATTGTGCAGATTGTTTAAACTCGGCAAGCCTAACGGTTACGCCCCTGCCCGTTAACGGTACCTACCAGCCGGGACAAACGGTAAACTTTTGCTTTCATATAGACCAGTGGACACAAACCAATAATAACTGGCTGCACGGCGTGCAAATGGCATTTGGCACCGGTTGGAATCTGGCTTCGCTGACTACAACCCCTCCCCCACCCTACATGGAAACATCGGGTAATTGGGGTGGCAACATCCCGACGTGTGGAAACTGGGCTTATTACCCCGGCGGAACTACCAGCTCGGCAACCAATGTAGCATGGCCGGCGGGTTTTTACTTTAATGGCGTATACACGCAAAATGTTATTACCGGTTTACCTAATGGTTGCACATCGGACGCTGATGCTAACCCCGGTAACAATTTTGGTGATGGAGTGGCTAACCCGGGGCTTGTAATTTCGCCACCGGCTAACCAGTGGGATTTTTGCTGGACCATTACAGTATCGCCGGGTTGTAACCCCGGCGCAAGCCTTTCGGTAAAAGTAACAACCTCGGGCGATGGTGAATCGGGCTCATGGTCGAACACCGGTTGTGCAAATGACCCTGCTACCAATTTTTCGGCAATGGTTTCATGTTGTCCGCCTAATATGGCCAGCACACCAACTTGTACGGGCACCAGTGCCGGTTCGGTAACGGCAACACCGGTGGGTAATGCAGGGCCTTATACGTATACATGGTCATCAAACAGTCAAAATGCCAATCAGATAAGCAGCCTTCCTTCGGGCCCTTATACGGTTACAGTTGTAGATGCCAATCTATGTTCGGCCACTGCATCAGCCACTGTTACTGCTGAGCCTTTGCCAACCTCAACCGCCGGAGCTGACGTAGCATTTTGTTCGGGCGGCAGTGCAACAATTGGTGCAGCAGCCACCGCGGGCAATACCTACTCCTGGTCGCCAACTACAGGCCTTAGCAGCCCTACCGCAGCTAACCCTACGGTAACACTTACCAATGTAACCGGTAGCCCTGTAACAACAGCATATACCGTTACCACCACAACAACGGCCACCGGTTGCAGCTCGTCGGCTACGGTAAACGTTACGGTAAACCCGGCACCGGTGCCAACGGCTACCAATACCGGCCCTTATTGCGTTCAATCAACTATCCAGCTAAATTCGAGCGGTGGAGGAACATACGCGTGGAGTGGCCCGAATGGATATACCAGTGCGCAACAAAATCCATCGATAGCCAATGCCACTTTGGGCATGGCGGGCAATTATACCGTTACAGTAACCGGTGCGGGTAACTGCACTGCAACAGCAACAACAGCCGTAGTTGTAACCAGCAATTTAACCCCGGTGGCAACCAACACCGGCCCGTACTGCGCGGGAGACCCAGTGGCACTAAATGTAGCAGGCGGCACCATTTATAGCTGGAGCGGCCCCAACGCCTTTACCAGCGCCAGCCAAAGCCCAACGTTTCCGGCAGCCACAGTAGCATTAGCCGGTGGGTATAATGTAACTGCTACCGATAACAACGGTTGCAGCGGAACTGCAACAACCACCGTAGTGGTTAACCCTTTACCTACACCAACAGCTACCAACACCGGGCCGTATTGCGTAAATGCCACTATACAGCTAAACGTAGCGGGTGGGGCCACTTATAATTGGAGCGGACCAAATGCATACACAAGCGCTAATCAAAACCCGGCCATCAATAATTCAACGGTGGCTATGAGCGGGGCTTACAACGTTACGGTTACCGATAACAATCATTGCACGGCAACAGCAACTACAACAGTAACCGTTAACCCGGCACCGGTGGCTAATGCCGGGCCCGATGGTGTAATTACCTGTGCCAATCCTCAAACAACTTTAAATGCGCCTGCAATACCAGCCGGTGATAGTTATAACTGGGGCGGGCCGGGTGTTGTGAGCGGTGGAACCACTGCCACCCCAACCGTTAGTGCAGCCGGCACCTACACCCTAACCGTAACCGATGCCAATACCTGCACAGCTACGGCTACTGCCAATGTTACGTCAACCATAACACCGCCTAATACAAATATTGGTGCCGGTGGCACCTTAACCTGCGTGGTAAATTCAATAACCTTAACTATCAGTTCGACTACCACGGGTGCAACTTTTGCGTGGAGTAATGGGCCTACTACAACAACCAATGCAGTTTCAACTGCCGGTACATACACCGTAACGGTAACCGATCCTTCAAACGGGTGCACGGCATCAGCCAGTGCGGTGGTTGCGCTTAACACTACCGCGCCCAACGCAAATGCAGGGCCCGATGAGCTTATACCGTGCAGCAGCCCAACGGTTGCATTGAGCGGTTCATCAACCACGGCCAATGCAACTTATAATTGGGGTGGTGGCACTATAGCCAGCGGCGGCACAACCACAACGCCATTGGTAAGCGCCACCGGTGCCTACACGCTAACCGTAACCGACCCGGCCAATGGTTGTACTGCCAGTGCCAGCACAAATGTTACCGCGGCAACACCGCCAACTATTGCGGCTGTAATAACCAATAACCCTTGTGCGCAGCTATCGGTAGGGCAAGTAAATATTACGGTAACCGGCGGGCAATCGCCGTTTGTTTATAGCTGGAGTAACAATGCCAGTGTGCAAAGCATTTCGGGGTTGCGCGGGGGCACTTATGCTTTAACCGTAAGTGACGCCAACGGCTGCACCGTTAACGGCAGCTACATTGTTACCGAGGGTGCCTTTGCCGTGCAAGCCCTGCAGGATGCTACTATTAACCTGGGGCAAAGCGTACAGCTTGGGGGTATTGTAACCGGTGGCAGTCAAAACGTAACTTATGTGTGGACCCCTGATTTTAACCTTAGCTGTTTAACCTGCCTATCGCCGGTAGCAGCGCCGTACCAAACTACTATTTACCAGTTGCAGGCAACAGATACCAACGGCTGCATTGCCAGCGATGCCATACAGGTTATAGTTATTCCCTCGCACCATATTTTTATACCAAATGCGTTTTCGCCGAATGGCGATGGCAACAACGATTATTTTAGCATTAGCGGCGACCTTGACCTAATGATTTATTTTGAGGTGAAGATTTTTGACCGGTGGGGCGAAAAGGTTTTCGAATCGAACAGCCAGCATTTTAAATGGGATGGAACTTTTAGGGGTGTGCTTGAAACCCCGCAGGTATTTGTGTATGAAATAAAAGCAACTTTCCTCGACCGGTATACTACGCAGCTTTATAAGGGAGGGATTACGTTATTAAGGTAAAGGGTTATCGCTATGATAGTTGCATAGCCGTTGAGCCTACTTTGATAGGCCGCGGAGTTGGACGGTTAGTAATACGAATAAAGTGTGATCATGGTTCCGTTTAGCGTAGATGTTGCTGTATCGGCACTAACCCTGCCTTGTGCATCAAAACCAAAGGAATGGCCCGGATAATAAGCAAGGTGTTTGCACATTTTGCCAAATTCAGGCATTCCGAAATTGCGGCTTTCGAGGGCGGTGTGATATAAGGGTATAACCGAACTGCCATTGGAAGTTTCGAGTGTTATATCGCCGTTGGCCCAAGTATAGATAGTTGCACTGGAGCCGTAACTCTTATAAATCTGCTCGCCCATATTATCGTAAGCCATTGAATCACCGATATTATCGGAAGTGGCAAGGCCTTGGACATTAAGGTTGTAACTAACGGTATCATTAGCGCCGAAAGCGCCATACGTAATTTGAAGAACCTGGCTAGGGAAATATTGATATGTGCTGGTAGTAAAATTGCCCTCCTTTAGCGAGGTTACCCGTCCTAGTCCATCATAATAGCAGGTAATTACGGCATACCTGTTTGCCTCAATTTGGGTGATATTTTTTACGCGGCCCAACGTTCCATCCTGTGGTGTTTTTTTGCAAGTAGCGCACATCATTAGTATTGTTGCTAAGCATAGTCCCTTAAAAGCAATTGGGCAATTTTGCATATTCAATATTACAAAAATTTGTTCAAATAATTACTTCGAGGTTATAGCTTCTATTGCTCCCGCAGTCTCCTTCCTGAAGACTACGGCCAATGGGATAGGCAAGTATTACAGAGAGAGGGAATAGCAATCTTTTGGTATAATCCGGAAGAAATGTATTTAAAAAACCTGGAGCTTCGCTATGCCTATAAGGCCTTCATTCCTTTTTAATGCTACAATATAGGCGCCGGTGGCAAAGCGCGAAATATCGAGTTGGTAATGATTTGTGGTTGGCAGTATTTGGCTGTAAACTTTTTGCCCTAACAGGTTGCTTATTTCGAGATAAGTTGGGTTATCATTTTGTTGAGCGATGTTATAGTTTATTGTTACAAAGCCCGAGGCAGGGTTAGGTTCGATTTGCAATTGCGCTGATGATGAAAGCTGCTCAACATTTAAAGTAAGGTAGTAACAGGGCATGGAGGGATTGATAGAAAATTGCTGTACTGAGCTATCGGCATAGCAACTGAAGAACGGAAAACAAAAATCTTCAACTGCCCCACAATTGCTGAGCCATTGAGGAAAGAAATCATTGCTAACATCGCCCATTCGTTCAATAACCATATAAGGCTTGTAATATGAGCGATAGCAAGTGTCGGTAAAATGAAAGTAATAATATCGAAGGCTGTCGTTTGCAATCCATTGTTTGCCGTTCGAGTCAACAACTGCGGGCATTAGCATGTTTTGGTTGGGCACAATGATTGTATCGCCGGCCTTTGCGGCAAAGTACAAGTAGGGAATAAACGCCGTATCGGAAACGTGGTATACGGTATCGCCCGATTGGCGTGTTATGATGTGGGACCGTACGGTATCAACCACAGTGGAACCGGTATAACCATTGTAACTTATACTGGTAATTATTTTACAATTTTGGCCGGCTACAACAGTATCGCCACTATAATAATAATGGGTATAACCAATTCCGCCACCTGGCCCAAAGCAAGGATAATACGGATAATACCAGTTAGCGCCCGTAGGGCACCAGCTTTGGGCAAAAAGACCCAGGGAACAAATCATGAACAGAGCGAATAATTTTGCCTTCACACCTTAAATGTAAGGTTAATTATTGATTTAATACATAAAATTGAACCGTGCAGTTGCTTTACATATCATTGCATAAAAAGAGGGGCGAAAAATTTTCGTCCCTACCCAATTAAACACATCGGGCTAGTTAGGATAATACATGGCGTGCATGCTGTCAAAAAAAAATACGTCATTAGCGGTGGCGCCGCTGGTCATAAACCCGTTTAAGTAATAAGTATGAGAACCTGCCGAAACGGCAAAAGCCCTTCTAACCCTAAACGAGTAGGGGTTCGCAGGATAAGTGGGTAAGGCGCCAGGTTGCGTCCAAAAGGTATTATCTTCCGGATCGCCAAGGTCGACCGCAGTTGTGCCAATGACAAGTGTAAGCAAATCATTTGTACCGTTTACATGCTCAAGCCTCATATACACTGCGGCATCCACAACTACGGTACCGGTATCGGGCGCGTTGATTGTAATGGTTCCACCCGCGTAGTTTACAACTGAGATGCTTAGGGTTGTTGTAGCCGATGAACTTGTGGTAACAATAATTGCTGAACCGGTGGCCCCGGTTGCACCCGTTGCCCCGGTAGCACCACTTGCACCGCTGGCACCGGTTGGTCCGGTTACCCCAGGTGTACCGGAGGTTTCGGCATATAGTGCGTAGGGCACACTTACCATTTGGGTTGTGCCCATGGCTGTACCATTTAAATCAACCTCGAGAAACTTAGGGCCACCTGCCCAATTGATACCACCTATGGTACCGGTGACAATAGTTCCCGATGTATCGCCTATGGCAAGGGTAAAAAGACCGAATTGATTGGTTTGTGTACTAAATGTTTGGTCAAACACAACGGTGCCACCGGCAGTTTGATCGTGAATCCTGAACTCGACTGAAACATTTGTATTTGCAAGCGCTGTACCCGAGGCATTACGCGCTATAGCCTGGTAATTGATGGTATGCGGAACCTGTGCCGATAAAAACACTACAAAGCAAACCAGGAAACCGGTTAGTATATTTTTTTTCATGCTAGTAAATTTAGAACGGTTAAATATCCTATCTAAAATTACTGAAAGGGTATTGTTATTTGAAGAAATAACCAACAAATAATTTATCACATTCAATAGCAGGCAAAAAAATCCCCAGCACATACCCATTTACCAGCTACAAATACCCTCCCCTGATAGGTTTGGCGTGCTTGTATTCATCCCGGTTAAAGATGATGGAAATGATGAGTTGTTGAAGCCCGGCAAGTTTTACGCAGGTACTATCGGCGGGGTTGTCGCTTCCACTCCAGGCTACAGTTTTTTGATGGCCATTCATATTAACCACCAGTTTGCAGGTGCTGTGGGGTTGGGCACCAGAACATGGGAGTTCTTCCTCAGCCATTTGGCTGAAATCTATTTCTTGTAGTTTGTTGTATATCGTTTGTTTCTCTTCGGCGGTTAATTTTAATGCAAGCTTTTGGGGTGGGTCCATTACCAGGTCTTTGGTAAAGGTGTTATCGAAAGTGTTTAATTCGTTTTTGCCACCTACTCCAAATTTGAAAACGAAATCAAACTGCCCCTTGTTTGGAGGGGAGCAGGATTGGAGAAGCAAGAGCGTGGTGGCGATGATTAGTGCTTTCATAATTACTACCTGTTTAGACAAGGTTAAGAGGTTACCCAATATTGCCCGAAACTTGCAAAATGTTCAACAGCCGGGCCTCTCCTCCCGATAGCTATCGGGACTTCGCCCGGCCACCCTCTCTATCCGCCGCGGCGGATAGAGAGGGACATACACGCATGGGTGGTTATTTTCACCCGTGCGTGTATAAACGACAACCGGAAGCATTTATTATGGTTGTATAGCGCCGGTTTCTTTCTCTTTTTTAAATAGCCAATATGAATAAGCGTAGCCAAACACCGCGGTGCCCAGTACAAATACCACCATTAGTGTAACCAAGGGAGCACCCTGCACAAAAATGCTTATTGCAAAGCAAGCCAGCGAGCCGTAAAACATAATGCGGCCAAATACCAGATGCGTTTGTTTCCAAACATGGTCGCTGCTTAGGGTCCAGGGGGTGCGAATGCCGATGAACCAGGTAGGCTTTAGGTTTATCATGTAATTGCCTACCAGTGCCAGCAAAACGAATATAGATGAGGTGAAAAGCTTGTTATGAAAACTCCAATCGTTTAGCGTTCCGCCATAAATTAACGATATTGAAATAACGGTAAAGTACACTACAAACAGTAGGCGCCATTTAAACATGCGTTCGGGAAACTCCTGGTAATTTATTTTGCGCGGGTCGAGTTTGGGCAGTACGGTAAAAAGTAAATAAACACCAAGGCTGATAACAGGCATTAGCAGTATCGAAATTTTTCCGCCCCAGCCATCTGGTTGGCCACTGATGCCCCAGTGGGTTGGTATTTGGTTGGGCAGGCTGTTCCATGCAATAGCTGCATATATAAAAGGCATAAGCAGCATTATCCAAATAATTAATTCGCGTTTTAAGTTGAGGGTCTTCATTGTGGTTATTTTTTTGTTTTTGAATTTTTGGGCTTTGATAATTGCATCATCCAACTAACGATTTCGTCCATAACCGTGGTGTTGAGGGAGTAGTATATAAACTGGCCTTGTTTAATACTACCCACCAAACCGGCCTGGCGCAAAAGGTCGAGGTGGTGCGAGATTGTGGGTTTTGAGAAACTAAACTCATCGGCAATTTCGCCGGCGGTCATGTCCCGCTTTTTTAGTAAGTCGAGTATGTCTCGGCGGGTTTGGTCGTTCAGGGCTTTAAATAAGTGGTTCATTCAATTAAGAGGTTTGTATATTTAGATAACTATCTAAATACAAATGTAAGCAGCATTTTGATATTTGCAAGGTTATTTGTTGTGAATTGGTGCAATTGGTTGATTTGGAATGGGGAAAAGTTAAATGCATTAACCACTTAGGCACTGTTTTGGAAATACATTTACCACTAAGGCACTAAGGACACTAAGGTGCACTAAGAAAAATGCTAAAGGCGATTTGACATTGGTTTTAGGTAGCAGGAAGGGACCTTTCAGGGACGGAACGTGGATTTAAAAGAGTTTCTATAATTTAGCTAAATGGCAAAGAAGAAAATACCAACTATTAAATCGTCATCCACATCGGAGGATAAAATAATGGCATCTGTTAGTGTCACTCCCAAACTCAAAGCGAAGAAATGAAACCATCATTACCCCTTGGCTTGGGGTTAATCATATTAGGCACACTAACCCTTCTATTTGAAATCTATTACCCTTCGCACAGAAAGCATTTCGGATTTTTATTTGAATCGGGAGGATTTATTGTTGCAGGGCTAATCGCTATAATAAGAGTTATCTGGACTCGATTTCGCGCTTAATTTTCCTGCGGTCCAACCGATAAATAATTACCTTCCTTTAATGAAAAAACGAAAAGCCACTTCGCGCTTTACTTACGTAAATGGCATAGGGGGGTGGTCATTTGTGCGTTAAAAACGAGTTATTATATTGATAATCAATAAACTGATATTTTTAAAATGACCACCCCCCCAGGCGGCAATTTTGAAAAAAGTTGGGAAAAGTTAGCACTTTGAAAAAACTGAGGCCCCGGGATTAATTTCTCTTAAAAAGTATACTACCCCCGCAGCTAAGCCGTTTTAGTGGTTATATTTATTGAGGTTAAATATAATTACCCAAAAACATACGTATGGAGCCAGAAAAAACGTCGGCAATAGAAAGAGTAGTTACCAGGATGAGGCAGTCGATTATGCTACGGCTGCTGGTTATTGGCTTTTTGATATTGATATTGCTTATACCTACCAATATGCTTGAGAGCATTATCAACGAGCGGGAATACAGCCATACCTCGGCCGTAAAAGAAATAAGCAGCAAATGGGGCGATAACCAAACCATAACCGGACCGGTGATAGCCATACCTTATTACTACGAAGTGAAGGACGAAAAGGGCCGCATTACCAACCAGCAATCGTTTATGTATTACCTGCCCGATAATGTGGAGATAAGCGGCGATATGAAATCGCAAAAAAGGCACCGGGGCATTTACGAGGCCATTTTGTACGAAACCACGCTGCATATTAAGGGCAATTTTGGTGCGGGCTTTTTAAATGCTACTTCGGATTTGCCCTCGACGGCGGTGTTGAAAGATGCCCGCGTGCTGGTTGGCATTAGCGATGTAAGAGGCATACGCAACAGCGTTAAACTGAAATGGGACAGCGCTACCATTGGTGCGCAACCGGGGGCTAAAGATGAAGTGGTAACGGCGGGTATCAACTTTCCGGTGGGGAAGATTGATTTGGATAAGGGTGGCAATTTTGAGTTTGAGCTAAACCTGGCAGGATCGGGATCGTTGGATTTTACACCGGTGGGTAAGAGCAGTGTTGTTGATATTACTTCTAATTGGGCATCGCCATCTTTTTATGGCGCGTTTTTGCCCAGCACCGATACAGTTAGCAAAGAAGGCTTTAAAGCCCAGTGGAAAGTGCTTGAGCTAAACCGCAACTTTAACCAAAGCTGGGCAGGCGATAATAAGGAAGTGTTCCACTCCTCGGATTTTGGGGTGAGGATGTTTATACCGGCCGATGAATACCAGAAGTCGCACCGGTCGGTGCATTACTGTATTTTGTTTATTGCGCTTACGTTTATATTCTATTTTATTATAGAGTTGCGCTCTGGCGCTAATGTTAACCCGGTGCAGTATTTGCTGGTGGGTTTGGCCATTAGTATATTTTACCTGTTTAACTTACTCGAAAAATACATCAGTATTGCCAACGTAATAAATAAGCCTATTGAACCTATAAGCAGCGATAAGTC
>Ga0206832_10107_pt2 | contig 12201 bp, 12 predicted proteins | sample Alteio_BWOrgCont_74_FD_152896 | JGI IMG/M metagenome (GOLD analysis project Ga0206832, IMG submission 152896) | Enriched cells from forest soil in Barre Woods Harvard Forest LTER site, Petersham, Massachusetts, United States -... | ecosystem: Environmental > Terrestrial > Soil > Temperate forest >... | reverse complement strand
GGATCGCCCAATAGGAAATCGTTCAACGGCGCGGGCGTGCAGGTGGGCGCCACGATGGCCTGCACTTTGAATTTCGTAATTACCGCGTCGATACCTTCGGCGCGCGAGAGCCGCACGCATTTTGCGCGCGCGTCCAGATAGGCCTTTTCCGTCAACGGCCCTTTCTTCTCAGCCCGCTCCATGATCTCCTGCTCGAAGTAGGGCATCTCTTCATGCGCGTGGTCGCGATTAAAATTGATGACATCGGCGAGCGAATGCACGCGCGCGGCCGGCGAAAGCGCCCCCAGATATTTGTTCAGGTCAGTCTTGAATTCATAGAGCAAAACTTCCAGCTCTTCCTCGTCATACTTGCCGTGCGAAGGCAGGTTGGCCGGATCAACCAGCACGGCGCCTTGCCGCTTCATCTCCGCCAGACACTGCTCCATCAACCGATCCTGCTCCGCATTAGCGCCGAAGAATTTTCGCTCCACGGCCAGCCGCGCGCCCTTCAGCCCCTGCGGATCGAGAAATTTCACGTAATCCTTGCCCGGGTCAGCCATCGCGCCTAGCAGAATGGCGGCATCCCGCACCGTGCGCGCCAGTGGCCCCGCCGTGTCCTGGCTGTGCGAAATGGGAACGATTCCCGCGCGTCCGATTAATCCTACTGTCGGCTTGATCCCGACTACACCGTTCGTCGATGCCGGCGCGGTTACCGATCCGTCGGTTTCCGTTCCTACCGCTAGAGCGCAGAAATTCGCCGAGACGGCCGCACCCGAGCCGGAGCTGGACCCGCTGGGATTGCGGTCCAGCGCGTAAGGATTCAGCGTCTGCCGCCCGCGCCCGCTCCATCCACTGACCGAGTGAGTGGAGCGAAAATTGGCCCACTCGCTCAAATTGGTTTTGCCCAGGATCACCGCGCCGGCTGCGCGCAACCGCTCGGCGACGGCCGAATCGCGCGCGGCGATGGACCCTTCCAGCGCCAGAGAGCCGGCGGTAGTAGTCATTCGATCAGCCGTGTCGATGTTGTCTTTGATCAGCACCGGGACGCCGTGCAGCGGACCGCGCGGGCCTTTCGCGCTGCGTTCACGATCCAGTGCGTCGGCGATTGATAGCGCGTCCGGATTGAGTTCTATCACCGCATTTACTTTCGGCCCGTTCTTATCGAACGAGGCGATTCGCTCCAGGTACCATTCGGCTACGGAACGCGCAGTGAACTTCCGCGATGCGAATCCCTGCTCCAGGTCGGCTAGGGTCGCCTCGTGAAGATCAAGAGACTCGGCGGATGCCACCCGCGCGGCAGGCAAAAGCAAAAGCGATTTATACAGAAAGTCTCGGCGATCCATGTCAAAGATTATCGCTCGGAAACCGTTATCGAACCGGGATCTCGAGAAGCTGTGAAAAAATCGGTTCGCAGGCGAAAGCGCTTGTGCCACTAGGTCGTAGGTTCTTGTGCGTCAATGTTGGGCAGACGCATGCCGATTGTTTCACAGCTTCTGAGGGAGTTGCCATGGTCCCGCTGGCCCACCAAAGGTCATGAAGACGCCCCGTGGCGCAGACTCTCAGTCTGCTGCGCCGAGACTCGTCTCGGCTTCGGGCGGGTCGAGATGAGTGTCGACCCAGCACTCAAGAGTGCGTGCGCCACGAGGCGTCCTCAACGCGGTCAGTGCTTTTGGACTTACACCTCATTGCGCTTGAATCGCTCAATCAAATGGTCACACGCGCGAACTGTAATGGCCATCATGGTTAACGTGGGATTCTGGCAAGCTGAGGAAACAAAGCACGCGCCGTCCATCGCAAAAACATTGGGCACATCGTGCAACTGGCACCACGCGTTAGTCACCGACGTCTTCGGATCGTTACCCATGCGCGCGATCCCCAGCTCATGGATGGCCATCCCCGGCTCGGCCACTCGAGAACTAATTTGAATATTTTTCGCGCCGCAGGATTCCAACATCTCAGCAGCGGCGACGGCGGCGTCTTCCTGCATGGCTTTCTCGTTTTCGCGATGGGTCATGCTGACGTGCAGCGCGGGAATGCCCCAGGCATCTTTCAAATTCGGATCGATGGCGATGAAATTGTCGGGATACGCCAGTGATTCGCCGAAAGCGCCAATTGAGATTCCGTAGCTACCGCGCACCACGGCTTGTTTGTATCCGGCGCCGAAGCCGCCCGCGCCAAAATCGAACTGCGGTCCGGCTCCCCCTTGGTATCCATAACCGCGGATAAAGCGCTGGTGCTGCGGTCCAGTCAATAGATTGCGAAAACGAATCACGTAGATGCCGTTGGAACGATGGGGTCCGTTCATGGACGGTTTCACTTCGAAACCCGGCAGCTCACCGGTGGCGCCGCCGCCTGTCGAGTGATCCATCAGGCCGCGGCCGAGCAGTCCACTCGAATTACCCAACCCAGCGCTGCCTTCGCGCGTGGTGGAATTCAACAGAATGCGCACGGACTCCAGCGCCTGCGCGCATAAGATCACGGTCTTGGCTTTCACTTCCTTGGTCTGATGCGTGATCCCATCGACATAAGTTACTCCGGCGGCGCGATTCTCCCCCTTCTCCCGATTGATATGCGCAACCACGGCATTGGGAACCAGAGTGCATTTCCCAGTTTTCAAAGCATCCTTTACCGTTGTAAACGGACTGCTGAAATAAGAATTCGTGATGCACCCGCGCTCGCACGGGCCGCAATAATGACAGGCCGCGCGCCCATTGTGATTCTGCGTCAGCATGGCCACGCGGCCGATGGTGATGGTGTGCCCGAATGTCTTCTTCACCTGGTCGCGCATGTATTCTTCGCCACAGGTTAGCGCCATGGGCGGCAGAAAATGTCCATCGGGAAGCGCCGGGTTGTTCTCCTTCGCTCCGCTGATACCGACGTAATCCTCCGCGATGTCGTAGTAAGGCGAGAGGTCGGCGTAAGAGATGGGCCAGTCCTGGCCGTATCCATCGTGACTGTACGCCTTGAAATCCAGATCGCTCAGACGGTAGCTCTGCCGGCCCCAAACCATGGTTCGCCCGCCGACGATGCGCAATCGCTGCCAGGTGAAAGGCTTGTCCTTGGGAGTGCTGTACGGGTTTTCAAGATCGTTGACGAACCAATCGTAGTTGTACTCCATGCACGCGTAGCATTGCTTCTGTACCGGCCGCGTCTTCACAATCTCCGGCGACATATCGCGGAAATGGAGCTTGTAGGCGGGCATGTGCTCGGTGAATTCAGAGGGCGAAATGTTGCGCCCTGCTTCGAGCAGCGCCACGTTCAAGCCGGCTTCGGAAAGTCGCTTAGCGGCCCAGCCGCCGGTAGCGCCGGATCCAACCACAATCGCATCGAAAGTCTGAGAGAGATTTGTTTCCGCCATGATTTATGCTCGCCTCGGCTCGCAGCCGCCTAAAGCGCCGTGTGGCGGATCGCCGTTCCATCCCAGCGCTTTCATCCCGGCTTCGGAGCTATAGAAGATGCGCGTTACCCAATCCTTCATGTTCTGAAAATGATTGTGCCCTGCTTGGTCACCGGTTTGTCCTTCACCCCAGGTTTCGAACGAATTCGGATATGCGAAAAATTCCAATAGCTCGATCTGCGTTTCCTTGGGAAGATAGATCAGCGCGTTTCCATAACGGCTGCGGGCCTCGCCGTCCAGATACGCCAGGCTATTGAGGAACCCCTGCTGGGTGTCGTGCGTTTCGGCGGCGAGCAGCAGATCCAGAAATCGGTTCACCAGGGCCGTTTTCGCCCCCGGAGTGTCGGTTTCCGGAATGATGAGGTCGCTTAGAACAATGACGGTCTGGTTCTGGTGGTCGCTGAGAAACGCCGGCTTCCAGGCGGGGCGCGCCAATTCCTTGGAGTCATCGTAGTTCGCCGGAAATTCGCGGCCCACGGCGGCGGTTGCACCGGCGGCTCCAAAGAGCGATGCGCGCAGAAGCTGGCGGCGATTCGGTTTCAGCATGCTATCTACTATATCCGCTTGGGCATTTGGTTTCTCAGCCGTCCGGGAACGAACGTTTTTTCAATTCTTCAGCGTCACCCCGGTCCTTGGCGCGGCCGGTAGCCCGTTTGTTTCGAATCAACGCATCTCTGCCGATGAACTTGGCTGGAAGACCCTCCAGACTTCCTTCCAGATGCGTGGCCCACGCTTCATCAAAACTGATCCCCGAAATGGAGGATAAAATATCGATCCGATTCGGTTTCACGCCCAACTGAATCACACGATCAGAGGACAGCAGATCTTCTTTGCTGATTCCCAGCGCCCCAAATCCGAATTCGTTGAGGCTTTTTAGGACTCGGTGGGCGTTTTGCTCAGAGGATCGAATCAGGACGTCGAGGTCAGCGGTATAGCGAGGATACCCATGGTAGGCGACAGCGAACGCGCCGACAATAAGATATTCAACTTCGTTCGAGTTTAGCAACGCGATAAACTCGCGCAAGTCCTTGCTCAGCGGCATCCGGGTGGGCGCGATCCCTGAGTTCGATTAAGATGCGAAGGCGCTCCTCCGGGCTCAGGCCGGCATCCAGAAGGGCGTCAACTTCGTCGGCCTCCTGGAAACTCGCGAATATTCGGACCACCTTCTCCACACCTAATTGTACGACTAAACCGTAACCCATCCGTGCTTCTTCGAACTCTCCAACACTTTCTCCAGCAGATGCATGCCGTGCAGGCCATCTTCAAATGTCGGATAGTCCAAGGGAGCGGACGGGTCGGCAACTTTCGCGTAGAAGTGCTTGTACACCTGCTTGTGGACGTCATCGTAGCCTTCACTGTGGCCGCCGGGCAGATCCGCGTAAGCAGCCGCTTTCGGATAGAGCAAAGACGGATCCTTGACGATCAGCGCGTTCGGCGTGTTGCGCTGGCCGATCCATAGCTCGTCCGGCCGTTCCTGATTCCAGGAGACACCGGCTTTGGTTCCATAGATGTCGAACTCAAACCTGTTCTTTCGCCCGGCCGACATTTGACTCACGGTGAAGGCGCCCCGCGCGCGATCGCCTAGATGCAGCAGAACCGCACCGAAGTCCTCCGTGTCAATCGGTACCTCCTGGTAATCTTCCGGCTGCAGCTTCTTGCCGGCGAAGGTTTCGATGGGGCCCTTGGGCTTCTTGCGCGTCTTATGAAAAGTGGCCAGGTCCGCGCATAGCGCGGTGATCTTGAGACCGGTCAAGTGTTGGATCATATCCATCCAATGGGAACCGATGTCGCCCATGGCGCGCAGCGCGCCATTAGCCTTGGAATCCACGCGCCAGTTCCAATCGGTGTCGTAGAGTAGCCAGTCCTGGGAGTAAGTACCTTGTACGATCAGGATGTCACCCAGGTCGCCAGCCTCAATCATGCGCCGGATCTGCTGCACCACCGGGTAGTAACGCAAATTGTGATTGATGGCGTTCGCAAGTTTCGTGCGGCCGGCAAGTTCCACCAGCTCGCGCGCTTCGGCCGACGTAACTGTAAATGGCTTCTCGCACAACACATGCTTGCCGGCGTTCAGAGCCGCTTTGCACATGGGATAGTGCAGCGCGTTGGGCGTCAATATGTGGACTGCGTCAATCTCAGGATCGTTCAGCAAAGTGTGATAGTCGCCGGTACTACGCTCCACTCCGATCGCCTGCGCAAACTGCCGTGCCGGCTCATCGGCGTAGTCAGCCACCGCGACGATCTCCACATTTCCTAAACGCCGCACATTTTCCGCGTGAACCTTGCCCATGAAACCTGTACCGATGATGCCGATCTTTAACTTTTTCATAACGAGATTCGTCCTTTGTGTCGATAGTTGAAGTGAGTGAAACTGGTAAACTAGAGATTCTACATTAATGCGCGTTCGGATACGACTTAGCCGTGGAACTCAGGTCCGTCAAAAAGGGCGGAAGAACCAACACGTCGCCTTGGCGTTAGCCTCGCTACTCACCCCGGCGGCTGTAATGGCGTGTGCGTTGGCGTTCTGGCGTCTGTCGGCCGATCTCAAAGTTACAAATCAGTTCCCGATTACGGACGGCCTCTTTTCTCACTGGCAGGTGTGGGTGAGTGGCGCGGCAGTACTGCAACTCTGCGCGGTGGCGCTGAACCGCTATGGAAATCCACAAACGGTGATCCAGGATTCGGTAGAAGAAGAATCTCCGCAGACACTTGTCAATTCCCGAGTCTGATTTATAAACATGTGTTTATAAACATGTGGCGGCATGCCACACCCTGTGCCCTCCAGGACCGCATCCCTTTTCAATGTCTGCTGCCACAAAAATGCTAAGTTCTAGCCACGCTGCTAGTACCAACCCTTGAGTAATTCGGAAACTTTGGCTGTCTTCGTGCATCTAGATTCGTAGGTGGTGGAGGAAATGTCCGTGACAAGAGTGGAAGAGGTGTTGCAGCCGGTATCGGTGCGGAGGGTGAGCGCGTTCTCGAACCCGAAACTGCGATCCCTGCTGAGACGAACCGTTGCCACTTCAGAACAGGCTGCAGATGTTTTAGTCGCCCTGGTGACTCCGTCCGCGGTAGTTGCGTCGGTAATGGGTCTATGGCGCCTCACTGCGGACCTGGGTTGGACAGAAAGCTTTCCAATCTCAACCGGATTCTTCTCCCACTGGCTGGTCTGGATCGTGCTGGCTATCGGGTTGAAGTTCGGCGCGTCGGCGCTGGCAGCCAAACTCTTGCCGGTGGCAGCACCTGCGAAGAAATCCATCGATAATACAACGCCGTTTTGATATTCTGTATCTAGGCTGGCGTTCTCTTCATGTCTTTCCGCAGTAGAACCCGAGCAACGGGCGTGTTTTACGTTCCTGGTTTCCCCAAGGGCGTCAAATGGCTTTTGATTTCGAACGTTGCTGTGTTCCTGATCGGATTTTTTGCTCAATTGGTCCAAATGGATGGGCCGCTGCAATTCCTAGCGCTCACGCCGGAGTTCGTTGTCAGATACTTCTTTGTATGGCAGTTGGCCACGTACATGTTCCTGCACGCAGGCTTCGGGCACATCATCTGGAATATGCTGGCGCTGTGGATGTTTGGCGCGGATCTGGAGCAGACCTGGGGTACCCGTCGTTTTCTGCAGTTCTATTTCTTCTGTGGAATCGGCGCCGGCATCTGCGTAGTGATTTTGAATTACCTGCTTCCCTGGGGCAATCCAGCGGTACGCACCATTGGCAGCTCCGGAGCCATTTTTGGCATCCTGATGGCCTGCGCGATGCTGTTTCCGGACCGGCCCATCCTCTTTGGATTTATCTTTCCGATGCAGATGAAGTGGTTCGTGCTGATCATCGGCGCCATCGCGTTCCTCAGTTCCTTCCAGGTAAACACTGGGGTCAGCGCTTTTGCGCATCTCGGTGGTCTGCTGTTCGGCTACATCTTTCTTAAATCGCCTAACCTGCAGTTCGACCTGGCCGGCCCTATTCGACGCCAGTACCGCGATTACAAGCTGCGGCGCGCGCGGAAAAAATTCCAGGTGTATCTGCGCAAGCAAGGCCCGGGCAAAGGTCCGACCATTCACTAGACCGAAACGAACGATGTACGGCCGGGAACATGCCTAACCGAGCCGCGACCGCAAGGAAGCGCTACCACGATCGGCACTGCCTTGCACAATCGTTACGCTCCGTTGAAGACGCATGTTCAGATTATTGATTCCACGCGACCGGGCGTTCCTCGCAGTCCCCTCGCTGACGCGCGGGGCTACGGTTCGGCGTCTTCATCACCTTTGGTGGGCCAGCAGGCCCATGGTCACTCCCTTGCGGTCGCGGCTCGGTTACGCCACGACGTCGGTTACGCCACGACGTCGGTTACGCCACGACGTCGGTTACGCCACGACATTGGTTCGGCCGCGACATTGGTTACGTCGCGACATCGGCGAGGTCGCGAGCAACCCCAATCCTTCTGAAGGGTTAAAATAGTCCGTAGGCAGTTCCTCTTATGAAATACTTGAAAGCCGCCGTGATGCTAACGCTGGCGTTGCTTATGACCGGGATTCACCTCCCCGTCGCAACGGCCCAGCAGGGCCCTCAATCCCAGCCGTCGGAAACCGTGGCCAAACCGAAGAAAACGGTGCCCGCCGACACCCCGGCCGATACTGACCAGCCTCCCATTCCATCGCAATACAAGAAGGACAAGGAAGCAACCACCAACCTTCCCACCTTCCACAGCGATGTCACCGCGGTGCAGGTTGAAGTTTCCGTGCTCGACAACAAGGGCCACTTCATCCCTAATATCCCCAAAGAAAAGTTCCGGGTCCTAGAAGACGACGTCCCCCAGCAGATCGCCACATTCAGCACCAATGCCGATGCCCCCATGACTGTCGCCATGGTGATAGAATTCGACAATAAATTTACGCGCTACTGGAGCCAGGGCTGGTACGAAACTCTGATGGCTTCCTATGGTTTCGTCCAAACCCTAAAGCCGGAGGACTACGTCGCCATCGTGGCCTTCGACATGCGTCCCGAGATCCTTTGCGATTTCACTACCGACCGCATGAAGGTTCAGGAGGCCATGCAGCGTCTGCGCATTCCCGGATTCTCGGAATCGAACCTGTTCGATGCCTTGGTGGACACCACCCAACGCATGAGCAACATTGAAGGTCGCAAGGCCATTCTCTTGATCGCCACCGGCCGTGATACCTTCAGCAAACTCACCTTCGACAAGGCCCGTAAGGCCATACAGGAAGGCGGGGTTCCGATCTACGCTATCAGCATCCTGCAAGCGTATCGCATCATGGCAGACCAATACATGGGTCCAATGCAGCGCATGGACTTCCTGCAGGCCGACAACGAAATGAACACATTCGCGCGGGAAACCGGCGGCCAGGCATTCTTTCCCCGTTTCCTTGGCGAATATCCCGGCATCTTCCAAGCTGTTTCAACGGCGCTCCGCAATCAGTATTCCATCGCTTACCATCCCTCCAACCAGGCCAAAGACGGGAAATATCGCAAGATCAAAGTGGAGTTGGTGAATCCGGAAAACGGTGAGGCGCTGAAGATTGTCGATGAGAAACATAAACCGATCAAGTATTCAGTGATCGCCAAGGGCGGTTACAACGCGCCGAAGGAAGTTGAATAGCGCGTTGGCACATCTCAACCCGCGTAGTCAAGCACTCGATCTCGCTTTTTTCCAAGCTGGTAGAAAATCGATTGACAGTCGTGTTACAGAGTGATATTTTCGCTTTGTTCTTCTCGATGCCGAACTCATCTTCTTCCTCCAGCCTCAGCGGAAAAATTCTTCTGCTCGACGATAACAGTTTGGGATTAGCAGCGCGCCGCAGCGTCCTTGAGGAGTTGGGACACAAGGTAATGACGTCTGGCGCTCCACATGATGCTCTCGAACTGTGCGGCAAACAACGGTTCGACGTCGTAGTCACCGATTATAAGATGCCGAAGATGAACGGCGTGGAGTTCATCACGCGCTTGCGGAAGCAAAATCCTTCCGTCAGTATCATTCTCATCTCCGGATTCACCGACACTCTGGGACTCAATGAAGCCAATACCGGCGCCGATGTGGTGATTCAGAAAAGTTCGCACGAGGTGAGTCACCTGGTCCGTTCCGTGAATCGCTTGTTGAAAAAGCTGCAACAACCTACCAGAAAACCCCCAGGTTCCCAGCCGCCGAAGGCGGAGAAAATAGCGCGGCGTTCACCGCGCTAGTTGTTCGGTCATTCAGTTCCTCGGTTGCAGGCTTCGCCCTCACCGCTCGGAGCAGAAGAGCCCCCAAACATCCGAACCGATGAACCGAAGAACTGAAGAACCGATGAACCGGTTACAGTAGAAATAGATGCGCCTTCTCCTCCGCGCCGCCGGTGCGCTTACCCTATTCGCTCTCCTCGCGAACCCCGCCACCGCTCCCAAGAGTACTGGCAAGAAGAGTGCTCCCACGAATTTTACCGTCCGCACCTGGTTGCGTACCATGACCCTGCGCGACAAGGCCGCGCAGCTCATTATCATGCCCATCTACGGCGAGCCTGCCCATCGCCGATCAGTCACTTCGAAGAAGTACGATCATTTCGTCCGCGATCTTCACGTGGGCGGCCTGATTGTCACCGGCCACTCCATGAACAGCGGTATCCGTAATGCGGAACCCTACGCCATGGCCGCCCTCCTCAACCGCATGCAGAAGATGTCCAAGCTTCCGCTTCTGGTGACCGCCGATTTTGAACGCGGCGCATCCATGCGCGTCAACGCCACTACCGCCTGGCCGTACAATATGTCGTTTGCCGCCGCCCAGGATGTGGACGGCGTATTCGCGGAAGCCGCCGCAACCGCCAGGGACGCGCGAGCCCTGGGCGTTAACTGGATTTTCGCCCCGGTGGCCGATGTCAACAACAATCCCGACAATCCCATCATCAATATCCGTTCCTATGGCGAGAATCCCCAGCAGGTTTCCAAGTTCGTGCGTGCCTATGTACTGGGTGCGCACTCGGAAAAGCTCAGCCCGGTCCTGGTGACGGCAAAACATTTTCCGGGCCACGGCGACACCGCGCAGGATAGCCACATCGGCTTGGCCCGTATCGATGCCGACCGCCAACGCCTCGACTCCGTGGAACTGGAGCCGTTTCGCGCCGCAATCGCCGCTGGCGTCGACGCCATCATGACCGCGCACATCGCCGTTGCGGCCTTGGAACCTGAGAATGAGCCGGCCACCGTGTCTTCGAAAATCGTAACCGGCGTCCTCCGTGAGGAACTCGGCTTTCGTGGAATCGTGGTCACCGATGCCATGGACATGCAAGGACTTTCCGCCATGTTCAACAACGGCGAAGCCGCCGTTCGCGCGCTGGAAGCGGGCAATGACGTGCTGCTGATGCCCAAGCGCGCCGAGGATGCCATCAACGGCATCGTCGCGGCCGTCCAGAGCGGCAGAATCACCCGGCAGCGTCTGGACCAAAGTGTCGCCAAAGTGCTGTCCGCCAAAGTACAGCTCGGATTGACTCGCAAGCGTGTTGTGGATCTGGATGCGATCGCCGATCAAGTGGACTCACCTGAAGACGAAGAGCGCGCTCAACAGGTGGCCGATCGTGCCGTTACGCTGGTGAACGATCGAAAAGATCAGCTGCCGCTGCGCCATGCCGAAAACGCTTGCTTGATTTCGCTCAGCGAGAACCGTCACGGCCAGCAGGGCCAGCGATTGATTGAAGAAGTGAAGAAGCGCGCACCGGGCATAACCACCACCTCGATCGATCCGGGCATGAGCCAGGCGGATCTGGATCAGGTAGCGCAAAAAACGTCGGGCTGCGATCAGATTATTGTGGCGGCCTTCGTCAGCGTCAGCGCTTATCGCGGCAATGTCGCGCTGGCTGGCTCCTATCCCGACTTCCTGAATTCGCTCATCGCCGGAAAGGTCCCCGTCACCCTGGCGGCGCTCGGCAATCCATACCTGGCCCGCAGTTTCCCGAATGCCGCCGCGTATCTGACTACCTACAGCCCCACTGCCACCTCCGAGGCCGCGCTTGCCAAGGCACTGTTCGGCGAAATACCAATCACCGGGCGCCTGCCCGTGTCCATCCCCGGCGTGGCCAAATTCGGAGATGGGATACAGCTTCCGGCAACTCACGCGCCGCAGAAAGGGTTGTGAAAATGGTGGAGATCACCTGGCTTGGTCATGGAACATTTCAGTTTCGCCTGGATTCCGGTGAAGTAATCGTTATGGATCCCTGGGTGGACGGAAATCCGTTGTACCCAGATGGCCACAAGTTCGACCGCATTGACGCCATCCTCATCACGCACGGCCATTTCGATCACATCCACGATGCCGTTCCGTTGGCCAAGAAGTTCAAACCCAAGGTGGTGGTGGCTATATTTGAAACCTGCGTCTGGTTGACGTCGAACTGCGTTGAGAACTGCAGCGGAATGAACAAAGGCGGCACGCAAGATATCGGCCCGCTGAAAGTGACGATGACTCACGCCGTGCATAGCTGCGGCATCCAGGATGGCGACCAGATTATCTATGGCGGCGAAGCAGCCGGCTACGTATTGCATCTCACCGACGGACGCAAGATCTATTTCTCCGGCGATACCAATGTCTTTTCCGACATGCAGCTGATCGAAAAGCTCTACCAGCCGGACCTGGCCTTCCTGCCGATCGGCGACTTTTATACTATGGGCCCCCGCGAGGCCGCCCTGGCCTGCCGCCTGCTTAAGGCAAAAAAAGTAATCCCCATGCACTTCGGAACATTCCCGGCGCTAACCGGCCGTCCGGAAGAACTATCGAAATTGTTAAAAGACTTCCCGCAAACAAAAGTCTGGCCGCTGGAAATCGGCGTACCAGTCAAGTGGTAGAAA
>Ga0206832_10233_pt1 | contig 12245 bp, 12 predicted proteins | sample Alteio_BWOrgCont_74_FD_152896 | JGI IMG/M metagenome (GOLD analysis project Ga0206832, IMG submission 152896) | Enriched cells from forest soil in Barre Woods Harvard Forest LTER site, Petersham, Massachusetts, United States -... | ecosystem: Environmental > Terrestrial > Soil > Temperate forest >... | reverse complement strand
TTTTTTCCAGAAACGGTTAAAGTCGATTTTTCCTTCTTTAACACGTAATTCATCTTCAATACCGGTGGCATTTATTAATTGTACTTTCCCTTTCCTTTCTTTGCTTTTATGGTTAGTTATTATCCAAATAAAAGTTGAAATACCGGTGTTGTAAAATAGCTGATCAGGCAAAGCGACTATTGCTTCTAACCAATCGTTTTCAATGATCCACTTCCGAATGTTGCTTTCGCCGCTTTCTGCCGTTCCCGTGAACAACGGCGAACCGTTAAATACAATTCCAATACGGGAACCATTTATTTTCATTTTTGAAATCATATGCTGCAGGAAGAGCAAAGAACCATCATTTATTCTCGGAAGACCCGCACCGAACCGCCCAGCAAATCCCTTTTGATCAGCTTCGTTTTTTATAATCTTTTCAGCCTTTTTCCAATCTACACCGAATGGAGGATTCGATAGCATATAATCAAATTTTTCCGCCTCTAATCCGTCAACAGTGAAGGATTTTGACCTTTTATAAGCATGTCAGACTTGCAAATAGCATACGACTCGGGATTTATCTCTTGGCCGAAGACCTTTAACTCAGCTTTAGGATTTAATTCTTTCACATATTGTTCCCCGACAGATAGCATTCCACCAGTTCCACTTGCGGGATCATACAAAGTCTTTACTATGCCCTCTTGAGTAAGTATATCTTTATCTTCAATAAAAAGTAGATTAACCATCAATCTAATTACTTCTCGGGGTGTAAAATGCTCTCCGGCAGTTTCGTTTGACTGCTCCGCAAATCTTCGAATTAAATCTTCAAACACGTATCCCATTTCCATCGAGTCCATTGTAGATAATTCAATTTCTTGAAATGATTTGACTATTCGAAAAAGAATATCCGCCTTTGGATCATCTAAGCGATCAATCTGATCATCAAAATTGAAATATTCAATGATTTCCCTGGCACTGGTTGAAAAACCATTAATATAATTTCTTAGATTGATGGCTATGTTACTTGGATCTGCTATTAGTTTTTCGAAGTCAAATTGACTTCTATTATGAAAATTAAACCCCGCAATCTTATTTAATGCAACGTCTTTGGCACTCTCCTTTAGCGAGTTTATCTTAGGTAGATAATTTAATACTTTTTCTTTTGTGGGTACTAGAACACAATCCAACCGCCTCAAAACAGTCATCGGCAATATTACTTTTCCATAATCAGATTGTCTGTAATCGCCTCTTAATAAGTCAGCGACTTTCCATATCAATTCAACTTTATCTTTGAAGTTCTTCATTAAAAACGTTTAAACTTTGAGTTTATACGAGGCCAATCCCCTTTAATTATTATTCTTTGTCTTGCCGCAAATCTATACATCATCCCTTACAAAACTTTTAAAGTTAAATTAATAATCCTTCTTATTTAGTAATGATCTAACTCCTTATTATAAAACGTTAGATTTAAATCCGTTTAAATCAATGCTGTTTAAAGCAAGCCATGTTTTGGTCGGACCAAAACGGCTTGCCGGGAGCACCCGGGCCCCGATATACTTCACCCTGTTCAGCACATCAAATAATTATTGGAGTAGATACACCAGGAAAATTTGTATATTTGATTAACAACAAAATGGCATGTCCCATGCCCATAAATGCGGATTGAGTTTCCGCAGGTTCCGTCAGGGATTCAATAAAACTGCCAAAGTCTTGGCGGTAATATCCAACAAAGTTTTCAGCATCGAACAATGGCGAGGCCAAAAGTTTCAAAAGCAGATAAGAGATCGGTAAAGTTCAGCTTCCGGCTTACCGAAGCAGAACAGCAAAAGTTATTTCAGCTTGCTGAAACTCTTGGCCTCGCTCCGGGCAGGATCGTAAGGGACAAGGTTTTCAAAGGACGGTTTCCGGAACCTAAAATGGCGAAGATCGATGTGAATACCTATGCCCAATTAAAGAAGATCGGCGTTAACCTCAATCAGGTTGTCAAGCTGATCCATTTGGGTCATTTCCCTAAAGAATTCCTTGGATTACTGATGAAGCTGTTGCAGCAGGAGGAAACCATTATCAACAGGTTGTTTTATGATCGCGAGTCAGAAGATCGGTAAAAGCTTTATGGGTGCTTTGAATTATAACATGAAGAAGATGAACCATCCTGATGCCGAGCTAAGAGCGGAGATATTAGCAGGTAACTTTTCCTCCTTAAATATCAGGCAGATCAATGCCGAAGTAGAAGCCTTGCGGCAGCTGCGTCCAAACCTCACTAGGTATGTTTACCACACCAGCCTTAACTTCCCGGAAAAGGAATTGCCAGCATTGACAAATGAAAAGCTTAAATCCATAGCGGAAGATTATTTACAGGCAATGGGCTATACCAATAATCAATACCTCATCTTCCGTCATCATGACGCAGGCCACCCACACCTGCATTTACTGGTCAACCGCATCAGCTTTGACGGCTCGGTAGTATCGGATAGTAACAATTATAAAAAGAGCGAAGCGATACTGCGTAAACTGGAATATCAGTATAACCTTATACCCGTAGAACAAAGCAGCTTTAGAGCAGTAGAAAAGATTAACGGTGTATCTATAGAAAAAAGTAACGGTATATCTGTAGAAAGAGGTAATACTGTATCTGTAGAACGAAATAACTCGGTATCCCAACGCGCGCCAAAAAAGAACGAAATCGAAATGGCTCTCCGTACCGGCAAGCCATCTGATAAAATGGTTTTGCAGGCGAAGCTTAACCAGATCATCAGGAAGGATAACCTATCTATTACTGACTTAATTAATCAAGGTGAACGCCAAGGCATCCATTTTCTTTTCAACCAGGCTTCTACGGGAAGAGTAACCGGGATCACTTATTTTCATAATGACTTTAAAATCAAGGGTCAGGCGCTGGGAAACCGGTTCAAGTGGGCTGAGCTAATTAAAAACATAAACTATGAACAAACTAGAGATAGCGAAGCAATTAGCCGGGCAAACGGCAGAACAAGAGAAAGATATGGATTATCACAATACCCATCTGCGGACGAACGAAACGACGGAGGAGGAAACTATGCTGCAACTGCTTTACCTGATGCAGGCAAACTCGATGAGTTCGGTCAAAACCATGCAGAACATCATGAAGACGCAGGACGAGATATTACAGCGGATGAATCAAATGGAGATAATAGCAGCAAAGCAGGCAGCGGCCTTGAGACTGATACGGAACATACTGCTGTTGTTAGTGATTCTGCTGCTGATCTGCATGATATTTCTATTCAAATTTCAGATGACCAGGACGATGCGTTAAAAAGAAGAAAACGCAGGGGCAGATAATTATCTTTATCCTAATTTATTGAAATATATCACTATGAAGATAGACGGGTATAAAACACGGATTCATGACCTCGCACAGCGATGGCGGATACATTTATTAACCGAACCTGAGAAGTTAGAACTGGAAACCTGGTTCAGGTCATTGGGAGATACAAGTTTAGGTTCTCCATTGGAGATGTCGGTCGATGCCCTCGAAAAGCGTTTGCATCAGCTATTTAATAATAAAGATGGGCAGCCTGATTGCGATGACGGGCCACCTTACCCTTTCAAGTAAGCTTATTTACCTTTTAATAACTCATTTTTTTCCTTTTCAGCTTGTAATAAACGTTCAAGCAAGGCTATTTTCTCGTCGTATAATTCAACAATTTTCTCTATCGGGTTAAAAGTAAATGTCGGATTATAATTTACTAAACCACTTGTATTATGAAGTGTACTCGAAATAATATTAATCACAGCTTCTTCGCTAAAATTCTTAATAGCATCAACAGGTAGGCCTAAGACATTAGCTATCTTTTCTAAGATTTCATCCTCAATCGTTTCGCTCTGCTCTATACGGGAAACAGTTTGCTGGCTTACTCCTAATTCTGTTGCAAGTGTCTCCTGTTTGATGCCACGCAGTTCGCGTATGCGGCTGATTTTTCTTCCTATGTGGGTATTGGATGGTTTAGTAGGTGTTTCCATAGTTCAAATATACAAAGAATTTAGGTTGGTAAAAATATCAGGTTTATGAGTAAAATACCCGCTGTTTGGGTTCGGTACGCTTTTAATCCGGTTGAACTTTGAATATCATTCAAAGTAACCGCGAAGAGATGGAAAAGAATCAATATCAGCTTAGTGATCTACAAGTAAAGGAAATTGGGCCTGTTGTTACATTACTAGTAGCGCAATACCAGCCTGACAAGATTATTTGTTTTGGATGCGTAAGTAATAACCGCGAAGCGGCAGGCTGCTTTATGGGGTCGGAAAGCAGGTTCAAAAGCCATTACTTTCTTTTAATGATAACAAAGGAAGCTTTCCGTGTGGAGCATGATGCGCAGGATTATGTCAACACGCATTTTGGTGGCGGTACGATAAGCATTATTTCGCATGGCAGAAAAATCATAGAACAAGCCATTGTCAAAAATAGCCGCTTTTTTATAACGGTTTATCGGGATGGTTGTCTGCTTTATACGGCGGATGGGATGCCTCGATCTTTTGAGCAATTAACGCTGCCTGAAATCGATCCAATTCAAACGCAGACCAAAGCCAAAAAGCATTATAATAGCCGCTGGACTATGGCCTGTGGTTTTTTAGAAGCCGCCGCTAAATGCAATGAGGAAGCCTTTTACAATAATACCGTTTTCCTGCTGCACCAGGCTGTGGAACAAACCTGTATTGCTTTAATCAGGGTATGCACAGGTTACCGGCCAGACCTACATAACCTTGACAGGCTGCTGAAACTCTGCCTTTGCTTTTGCCCTGATCTGAGTATTCATTTTCAATTGAATACCGAGGAGGAAATCAGGTTGTTCCAAGTCTTAAATGCAGGTTACTCTGATGTTAGGTATAAAGATGATTTTAATGTATCCGCTGAAGACGCAGGTATACTGATGAATCAGGTCGATGAATTCATGGTAATGGCAGGTGTCATTTGCCAAAACAAGATTGAAGCGTATGAGACTTTAGCGAACCTGCCTCATGAGCATGTAATGGATTACACCCCCGCATTAACCGCATTAATCCTAGACTCCTAATCGAACGATCATGTTAAAGCACATCAAACCAAGATCAATACTGCCCGCTGACGCGAAGTTCTATCCGCTCCGCTTAATAGATGAAGGCTTTCATTTAAGCGTCGAAACGTTGAACCGGCACTATTCACCAGTTCCTACAGCTAAAAATAGCTTCAAGGGTGTATGGGCAAAATGCGTAGGCTTTGAAAATGAACTGGTTAAAGTAGAGGTAACCATCCCTGATGAAAAGCCGCGTTACCTGTTTATTCATGTAGATAAGGAAGAAATGCAGGTCTATTGCGATTGCGGTATGCCGGGAGCGCAATTATGTAAGCACGCTTATTATGGGCTGCGTAACCTGATGTTTTATCAGGAGAGGTATAGCTTTAAAGATTTCTATTGGCCGGGTTATGCCATAGAAAAAAGCGGTAATAATAAGTTCCTTGATATTGATGCACGCAATAGCAACATCAGCATCAAACCCAAAAAAGAATACGGCAACCTGTTCAGACCCGGAGTAGCATTTGAAAAGGCAGAACAGTTAATAATAGAAGAACAGTCTAGCGATAAGTACCCAGCGATCCCAAAAGGGAATGATCTGGTTATAGGCTATTGCATCGCTTATAACTACCGGAGTATGGACAGCTTTCATCAGCCGTTGTTAATCCCCTGCCTGGGCATAACAAACAAAGAGGGCAACGAGATACTGCAATTCAAAGCGTTTATAACCGATGAAATGGCACCGGCTAAAGTAAACTATACGTCAAGACAGATTATGCTTAATAGTATCAGCCAGGAGATGTATAACATCGTCAATTCATTGATTCCATTAACGGATGAGCAACTCCTGTTAAAGGCACTGCTTGAGAAGAAATTACTGGAATTATGGCATAAGGCTTTTAAAGCCGGAATAGCAAACGAAGCATTTATACATACTTATTTTTCAGGAAGATTTAATTCGCTGAATAAGAAGCCTATCAAGGCGCTGATGCGTGAATGCAAACTGGACGTGCAAACTGCTGTGATAAGTTTTCTTTTGATCGATAAAGGCGATCATTATTCCTTGCAGGCGGTGATCAAAGCGGGCAATCGCGAAATTACATTTACGGGTAATAAAATTCCTTTTTTTATTGAGGATTAAGCAGCGCATATTTTTCACCTCATTAGTACGATACAGGATGATGATCTGTTAAACTGGTTAAGCGATTTTGATAACCGCCTTACTATACTGAAGGCGCATTTTATACCATTTTATGAGCAGTTTTTAAACCGCTTAAGTGAAGTTTATCCGGTGATGTACCGAACTTGTCAATCAAAGAAAACAGTGCTTTTTGATTATAGGGCGATTGTATCGGCAAACCACGATGTTAGCTAAAAACAGCGCATAGGCCATACAGTTCCGGCAGGCAGTTCATTACACCACGTGTGCCACTAGGTTTATTCGCTGCCAGCCTCGCTGCCCCGCAGCAAAACTGAAGCTGCGCAACAGATTTGCTTTTGCCACAGAATAAAAACAACCCACTGCACCAGTGTCACAAAATTAGCACCGCCATAAAACCGTAAAGGCTATAACAAGCAGGCTGTTGTTTATTTTTTGGCTGCCTGGCCTTGACCGTTTTATAGCTTGCTGCTGCCGGTTGTTTACATGGCGCAATGAGCCAGACTGTACAGGTGCTCAGGAAAAGACAACATATTTAACTAACAACATCAGGAACTTGTCAAAGAGGGTTTCGTCAAAAGGCCACTATTGCGCAAAAGCGCAGGCAGATGACAGAACAAAACCTAACTGAAAAAAGAAATATAACGCCCGAAATGGCGGTCAAGATACTAAAGAAAAATGGGGTCGAAATAGATGAAAAAAAGGCGGCTGAAGTCTTGGATTTGTTATATTTTTTAGCTAAATTGATTGTAAATCAGAACTTTAAGACATGAAAATAGCGGACTTATATATCAGGGTTAGTACGGATGAACAGGCTGATAAAGGTTACTCCCAACGTAGTCAGGAAGAAGTATTGCGTAAGTATTGCGGTATTCAAAATATTGCCGTCCGTAAAGTAATATTTGAGGATTATTCCGCCAAGACATTCAATCGCCCGGCCTGGACGGATATGCTTGATAGATTTCGCAAGGAAAAAGGCAAATCAATAGGCTTATTGCTCTTCACCAAGTGGGACAGGTTCAGCCGTAATGCAGGAGACGCTTATCAGATGATAAATATACTTCGCAAAATAGGTATCGACCCGCAAGCCATTGAGCAGCCGCTTGACCTGTCCATTCCTGAAAATAAAATGATGCTTGCTTTTTACTTGGCTGCACCTGAGGTGGAGAATGACCGCAGGGCGCTGAATACATTTTACGGAATGCGCAGGGCAAGGAAAGAGGGCAGGTATCTTACGACCGGACCATATGGCTATATCAACCGAACTACCGAAGGGGGCAAAAAGAGTATAGTACCGGTAGAAGCCAAAGCAAGGGTGGTTAAATGGGCATTTGAGCAAGTGGCGAAGCAGCGGGTTCACATTGATGACATCAGGCGTGAGGTCAATTGTAAAGGACTCAATTGCAGTAAAAGCAATTTCTACACACTTTTGAAAAATCCAGTTTATTGCGGTAAAATCGTGGTTCCCGAATATAGGGATGAACCAAGACAATTGGTTCAGGGTCAGCATGAGCCGATCATAACGGAAGAATTGTTTTATGAAGTGCAGGATATTCTTAACGGAAAGAAACGCATACAGCTTGTTAAAACGACTACGGAGGACTGCCTTCCCTTAAGAGGATTTCTGCTTTGTCCAAAATGCGGTAAGCAACTAACAGGCAGTGCCAGTAAAGGACGGAATCATTACTACTACTATTATCATTGCATTGCTACCTGCGGCAGCCGATACAAAGCAGGGCTAGCAAACGATAGTTTTGTGAATGAATTGCAGCAGTTCGTTCCAAAACCCGGTATGGCAGAACTTTTTAAGTTGATCGTTAAAGATATCTACAGCCAGCAGGTAGGTTCGCAATCCGAAGGAAGAAAAGAACTGCTCAGCCAAATTCAGCTTCAGAACGACGCGATAACTAAAGCCCGAAAACTTTTGTTGGATGATGCAATCGACAGCACGGACTATAAAAGTATAAAGCTAGACTGTGAAACAAAACTGTTAAGCCTTGAGGCAAGGCTTACGGGGCACGGAAGGCCGACATTCGACTTGGATAGTAGCGTAAATAAAGCCGTTGATACATTGAACCGGCTGGAGATGATCTATAAAGAGGCGGACACAACCCAAAAGCGGAAAATTATTGGTTCGATATACCCTGAAAAACTGTGTTTTGACGGATATACTTATCGAACCACCAAAATCAATGAAGCGGCACAGCTTATCTTCTTAATTAACAGCAAGTTATATGCAAAAAAAAATCGGACAAAACTTGATTTTTCAAGCTTGTCCGATTCGGTAGCGGGAGCAGGACTCGAACCTACGACCTTCGGGTTATGAGCCCGACGAGCTACCAACTGCTCCATCCCGCACTATTTTTATTATTACGATCCGCTTCATTACTGCGAAAAGTGTGCCATTTAAATCAAAAATGCAATTTACATCCTGTTTAAATTGGACTGCAAAGATATAATTCGTTTCTTTGCAGTCCAAATATTATTTCATTTATTTTTTTATGACCCACAGAGCTGGTTTTGTAAGCATTATTGGAAAGCCCAACGCAGGGAAATCAACCCTGATGAACGCGCTGGTGGGCGAAAAAATGTCAATCATTACACCAAAGGCGCAAACTACACGCCACCGTATTTTAGGTATTGTTAACGAGCCCGACTATCAAATAGTCTTTTCTGATACCCCCGGCGTCATCAAACCGCACTATGCCCTGCACGAAAGCATGATGCACCAGGTAGATGGCTCCATAGTTGATGCCGACCTGATATTGCTGGTTACCGACATTTACGAGGAGTATGATGAGGAAGACGTGCTGAAAAAACTGGCAGGCACACAGGCACCAGTAGCAGTACTGATCAATAAAGTTGATCAGTCCGACGAGGAAACCGTGAAGGCCAAGGTGGAATTTTGGCAGGAGAAATTGAACCCAAAAGCGATCTTCGCCATATCGGCATTAAAGGATTATAATGTGCTTGCGGTAATGAATTTCGTGATCGAGCATTTGCCCGAACACCCCGCGTATTACGAGAAAGATGCGCTTACTGATCGTAATGATCGCTTTTTCGCATCAGAAATGATACGGGCGCAAATATTCAAGCAATATAAAAAAGAGATTCCCTACAGTAGCGAGGTAATAGTAACCGCTTTTGTGGAGGGTGAAAAACTGCACCGCATTAGTGCAGAAATAATTGTGGAACGTGATTCGCAAAAGAATATCCTGATAGGAAAAGATGGCAGCATGCTTAAAATAGTAGGCACCTATGCACGCCGTGATATGGAAGATTTTTTCCAGAAGAAGATCTTTTTAGAGATGTTTGTAAAAGTTATTCCCGACTGGCGCAGCAAAAAAAATTACCTGAAAAAATTTGGGTACGAATAAACAGACACAAGAGTCAGGAAGCAAGAGTCAAGATTTAAGGATCGGGATGTAGCTAAGATTCACAATAAATATTTAAATTAGAATTAAGAGAAACTCAGGGTCGCCACTATCGGCTTTTCCTGATTCTTGACTCTTAATTCTTGATTCTAACACAAAACATGAGCAATATAGTAGCCATAGTGGGCAGGCCCAACGTAGGCAAATCAACTTTATATAACCGTTTAACCGAAAGCCGCAAGGCTATTGTCGACGATTTTAGCGGCGTAACCCGCGACAGGCATTACGGTGTATCCGAGTGGACCAACCACTCTTTTACCGTTGTTGATACCGGCGGCTATGTAGCAAATTCCGACGATGTGTTCGAGGCCGCTATCCGTGAGCAGGTGATCATCGCCATTGAGGAAGCTACCGTTATCCTTTTTATGGTTGATGTAACCACCGGCATTACCGATCTGGATGATGAAATTGCATCTCTTCTCCGCAAAAGCAAAAAACCGGTATTTGTAGTAGTTAATAAGCTGGATAACACCTCGCTTTTAGCCGACTCCATGGTGTTTTACAGCCTAGGCCTTGGCGAATTGTATAATATTTCATCCATGACAGGCTCCGGCACAGGTGAATTGCTTGACGATGTGGTAAAACACTTCGATGATGAGCCAACCGAACCGAATACCCTACCAAAATACGCTATCGTTGGCCGGCCGAATGTGGGTAAATCATCCATTATCAATTCGCTGATTGGCAAGGAGCGCAACATTGTAACCCCGATTGCTGGTACTACCCGCGATTCCATCCACATACATTACAACCAGTACGGGCATGATTTTATGCTGATAGATACTGCCGGGATGCGTAAAAAAACCAAGGTTAAGGAAAACATCGAGTTTTACTCCGTAATGCGTACCATAAAGGCAATTGAGGAAGCCGATGTTATTATCCTGATGATTGATGCTGTTGAAGGTATCGAAGCACAGGACATCAACATCTTCCACCTGGCCGAAAAGAATAAAAAAGGCGTCGTAATCGTAGTAAACAAATGGGATCTAATCGAAAAGAACAACAAAACCATTAAGGTTTTTGAAGAAATGATCCGCCAGAAGATAGCACCGTTTACCGATGTGCCTATCGTTTTCACCTCCGTTACCGAAAAGCAGCGTGTGTTAAAGGTGATTGAAACCGCTAACCAGGTTTACGCCAACCGTGCCAAACGTATCCCAACCTCAAAATTAAACGAGGTGATGCTGCCGATCATCGAAGCTATACCGCCGCCATCTATCAAAGGCAAATACGTTAAGATAAAATACATCACGCAAATTGCGGGCTCATCGCCCATGTTCGCATTCTTCTGCAACCTGCCGCAGTATGTTAAAGAACCTTATTACCGTTTTGTAGAAAACAAACTAAGGGAAAACTTTGATTTTAACGGCGCACCAGTGCAGGTTTGGTTCAGACAGAAGTAAACTTGATTTGAAAATTAGGTGATTTGAAGATTTGAAAATACACTAAGTACCATTTTCAAATCCTCAAATTGTCAAATCATCAAATTATTGCACGGCTTCCACAGCTTTTTTAAAGGCCATGTCATCGCTATTAACCGTTTGGTAGTACGCTTCATCGCCCCATTTAAAACGGGCAGCGTAGGCTTTCAGGAGGGTTTCTATAGGCTCGCGCGATATTTTGATCTCATACGAGTCCATTTCCTTTATGGTTTGCGAGGCATACAGGATAAAATCGCCGTATTGCAAATCGTTCACCGCGTAATCATCAATAAACTTATCTGCCGAAGCGTATTTATTAAGTTCGGGCTGCAGCTTGTCTATCACATAGGCGGTAAACAGTTGGTTGTCGGCAAGCGCCTGCACCAGGTTAGTATCCATGGTGGTATCGGCTGGCACAAAAATATCAGGCATAATACCGCCGCCGCTAAAAACTTTTTTACCGCTGGCAGTATGGTAGGGCGATGACTTTTTAAACACACTATCGTTCATATTGCTTTGTGCCGAAAACAGTTCGCCTTTTCTCATCCGTTCCGACAGCTCATTATGGTAGCTATCAATGCCACCCGCATATGATTTTTGTATCGATCTGCCCGATGGCGTATAATACCTGGCAACCGTTAAGTTAACCGCCGAACCATCCTCAAACGGAAACTGCTGCTGCACCAAACCTTTACCAAACGAGCGGCGGCCAACTATAATAGCCCTGTCAAGGTCCTGCAGCGCACCAGCCAGTATCTCACTTGCCGATGCAGAATATTCATCAATCAGCACCGCTAACTTGCCGTGCTGAAACTCGCCTGAATCCGTTGCGAAATAATCTGTACGGTTTTCATGTATACCTTTGGTGTAAACGATCAGCTTGCCTTTGGTTAAAAACTCATTAGCCAGCGCGGTAGCCGTGTTCAGGTATCCGCCGCCATTGCCTCGGATATCAAGCACAAGCTTAGTCATACCCCGGCTTTTCAGTTTACCCAGTGCAACGCGGAAATCATTATCAGTAGTTGAAGCAAATTTGCTGATCTTAATATAACCCACATTATCGGTAGCCATATAAGCGGCATCCATACTGCTCAGGGCAACATGGCCGCGCTGAACGCGATAGAACCTTTGTGCATCATCCGGCTCAACCACGTTAAAGGCCATTTCTTTCCTTTTCTCGTCGGTAAGTATCTTATCTATCTTATCACTAGTAACTTTTGTGCCC
>Ga0206832_10231_pt1 | contig 12330 bp, 9 predicted proteins | sample Alteio_BWOrgCont_74_FD_152896 | JGI IMG/M metagenome (GOLD analysis project Ga0206832, IMG submission 152896) | Enriched cells from forest soil in Barre Woods Harvard Forest LTER site, Petersham, Massachusetts, United States -... | ecosystem: Environmental > Terrestrial > Soil > Temperate forest >... | reverse complement strand
GAGTAGTTATCTTTGCGCTCTAAAACAAAAAGAAGTGTTTAAAGAATATGATGTAATAGTGGTGGGTGCCGGGCATGCAGGTTGCGAGGCCGCAGCGGCTGCAGCCAATATGGGTAGTAGCGTTTTGCTGGTAACTATGAATATGCAAACCATTGCACAAATGAGCTGCAACCCTGCGATGGGTGGTATTGCCAAAGGGCAAATAGTGCGCGAGATTGATGCCTTAGGCGGTTACTCTGGTATTGTTTCTGACAAGAGCATGATTCAGTTCCGCATGTTGAATAGGAGTAAAGGGCCAGCCATGTGGAGCCCCAGAACACAGAATGATAGAATGATGTTTGCGGCCGAATGGAGGAATATGTTAGAGCAAACACCCAATGTAGATTTTTGGCAGGAAATGGTAGGCGGATTGATAGTAAAAGACGGAAGAGTGTGCGGCATAAAAACCTCGATGGGAATAGACATACCAGCCAAGTCGGTGGTGCTCACCAATGGCACTTTTTTAAACGGATTAATACATATTGGTGAGAAGCATTTTGGTGGTGGAAGAGCGGGGGAAAAGGCGGCGCATGGTATTACTGAGCAGCTAATCGAACTTGGCTTTGAAGCAGGGAGAATGAAAACCGGAACGCCACCCAGAATAGATGGAAGGAGCCTGGATTACAGCCGCATGGAAAGACAGGACGGGGATGAAGATGCAGTAGGATTCTCTTACAAAAAGGGAGTTAATCCTTTCAAAGAGGTAGGCAAACCACTTGCCCAAAGATGCTGCTGGATGACCTACACCAACCAAAAAGTGCATGACCTATTACGTACTGGTTTTGATAAATCACCCATGTTTTCGGGTAGGATTAAAGGGCTGGGGCCAAGGTATTGCCCCTCTGTGGAGGATAAAATTGACCGCTTTGCTGATAAGGATAGGCACCAACTGTTTGTAGAACCTGAGGGGTGGAACACTGTGGAGATATACGTAAATGGTTTCTCTACCTCGCTACCAGAGGACGTTCAATATAAGGCGTTGAAGGAAGTAGCCGGCTTTGAGAACATGAAGATGTTTAGGCCCGGATATGCTATAGAGTACGATTATTTTCCACCGACGCAATTAACCCAAAGCCTGGAAACCAAGCTGGTAAAGAACTTGTTTTTTGCCGGTCAGATTAATGGCACTACTGGCTATGAGGAAGCTGCTTGCCAAGGATTGATGGCCGGGATAAATGCTCATAGGGCAGCAAAAGATGAGGCCCCGGTAGTTATGAAACGTTCGGATGCGTACATTGGGGTGCTTATTGATGACCTGATAAACAAGGGAACCGAGGAGCCCTACCGCATGTTTACCAGCAGGGCAGAGTATAGAATACTACTCCGCCAGGATAATGCCGACCTTCGCCTGACCGAAATAGGGCATGAAATAGGGCTAGCTGATGATGAAAGACTACAAAATGTTAGGGATAAACGGGCAGCCATTACTGCTATTGGAGACTTTATAACCAAGTATTCTGTCAGTCCAGAAGATATAAATGAAGCTTTGCTAGAGGTCGGAAGCGCAGAAATAAACCAAAAAACCAAGCTCGACAAGATACTTTCGAGGCCTCACGTGGATCTGAACTTGCTACAAAAAGCCCTGCCCGAATTGAAAAACATACTGGGTAAATACGATAAAAACGTAGTTGAATCGGCGGAAATTGAGCTTAAGTATGCCAGTTATATACAGAAGGAAGTTGAATTGGTTGAGCGTATGGGGAAAATGGAGAACATAAGGCTGGATGCTGAGTTTGATTACTCGAACCTCAAATCCCTATCTATTGAAGCAAGGCAGAAGTTGGCTAAAATAAAGCCTACCTCACTGGGCCAAGCCAGTAGAATTAGTGGCGTTTCGCCTGCAGATATGTCGGTGTTATTGGTCCATATGGGCCGTTAAAGTATTTACGTGAAGAAAAAAAGCCTGCCACAATCAATAATTACTACCATAAACTGGCTGCTATTAGTCTGTTTTTCCATCTGCCTGGCTAATTGCGCCAATGAAAAAACACCTGAGGGGGGAAAGAAAGATACAACTCCACCGAAGATTAAAAAAATGCTCCCAGCCAATAAAACACTGCATTTTAATGGTGATAAAATAGAAATTACGTTCAACGAATACATCAAACCAACCGGTTTCTCGCAGACATTGATATCACCGCCGATGGAAAAAAGGCCTGAATTTAAGATAGCCGGTAAGACATTGGTTATAAAACTGAAGGGGCATTTACGTGATAGCACCACATACACCATCAACTTTGCTGAGGATATTAAAGACGTTAATGAAGGCAACGTACTCAATAACTTCAGCTACGTATTTTCGACCGGCGACTTTATTGATTCGCAAAAAATAAGCGGAAAGGTGCTACTGGCAAAAGACAACACTGCGGCCGACGGAGTAATTGTTTCGCTGTATCCACAAGATTCGGTTAACGCAATTAAAAGATCGAAGCCATTTTATTTTGCGAAAACAGATAAGTCGGGCAACTTCCAAATCAACAATATTAAAGCAGCAACTTACCGTGTCTTCGCGCTAAAGGACATGAACTATGATTATCTGTACAACCAACCGAACGAGATGATAGGGTTTTTAGATTCAACGGTTAACCTTACAGACACCATTCCGAAAAAAATTGAGCTAAAACTATTTCAAGAATCAAGCGGGAAATTAAATTACGCGGGCGACAAGGCCATCAAGCCAGGCTTAGTGCAGATTTATTACTCCAGGCCGTTACAATCGATAAAACTAAGCTCAAACATTGAAACGAATAATGATTTTTATTATTCTAATACCACAAAAGACACCATAACATACTGGTATTCAAAATATTACGAGAAAAGAGTCAAATTGTTTTTTGTGGCAAACGATACACTAAATGACACGGCGAGAATCGAATTACAAAGTTTTGCCAAGGATTCAATTTTCACTAATGCAAAATTCAAACTATTACCTGAAAATCAATTAGTTACAAACAAAACGGGAGCATCTAGTAAAGAATTTCAGAATACTCAAGACCTCTATAAACCGCTTAAAATTTCGTTCCCCCGCCCTATCACCAAAATAAGCCAATCTAAGGCGTTTAGGATTTACGAGGATTCTGTTAAAAAAGACCTGACCAGCGAATTTAACATTGATGAAAAAACAAAGCAGTTTATAGAATTCAAATTCGCCAAAAAAGAAAATACGGATTATACCCTTGAAGTTCCGGACTCGGCATTCCAGGATATTTTTGGAATATGGAACACGAAGTTTAAATACAAATTCAAAACCACATCGAAGGACAATTACGGAAACCTGAACGTTATTCTAAAATCGCAGTATCCAGAAAAAAGTTATGTGGTCAAAATCCTTGATGCCTCAAACGATGCATTGATAAAAGAAATCCGTTTTGACCACGAGGCTGAAAAGAAAGTAACTATTGAAAACGTGCCCATTGGGACTTACAAAGTAACGGCTATAGATGATGCCAATGGAAATGGCGAATGGGACACCGGTAATTTTAAAACCAAAACCCAGCCTGAAAGGATAATAACATTTAAAGACACCTACACACTTAAAGGCGGTTGGGATTTGGATATGGAAATTAAGCTTTAGTCCGGTACAAATTATCGGGTGCTGCATTCAACCTATCCCGCAACTACTCTTCTTTTTTGCTTTGCAAAAAATAGCCCGTATCCTTGCACCATGGCAGCATTGGTAATTCCTGTAAATGGCATACACCCAAAATTCGGGGCCAATTGTTTTTTGGCTGAAAACAGCACTGTGGTTGGCGATGTGGAAATGGGCGATGACTGCAGCGTTTGGTTTACCAGTGTTGTACGTGGCGATGTAAACACAATACGTATAGGCAATAAAGTAAATATACAAGACGGCGCTATCCTGCATTGCACTTACCAAAAGGCATCGGTTACTATTGGCAATAATGTTTCGATAGGCCACAGGGCTATTGTACACGGATGCACCATACATGATAATGTTTTAATAGGTATGGGGGCCATTGTAATGGACCACGCGGTAATAGGGGAGAACAGCATTATTGCCGCCGGGGCGATAGTGCTTGAAAATACTATTGTGGAACCGGGCAGTGTTTACGCCGGAATACCAGCCAAAAGGGTGAAGGCGGTAGATCAGGAAAACTTTAAGAATTTAATTGAACGAATTAGCAATAACTATATTATGTATTCGGGTTGGTTTAAAGAGCCCGGCAGCGATAAAAAATAATGAAGGAAATGGAAGACTTGGATAAACAGGAAGAGGTTGTTTTGGTAAATGAGCATAACGACATACTTGGTTATTGCGAAAAACTGGAAGCCCACGAAAAGGGCCTGCTACATCGGGCGATAAGCGTGATTGTTTATAACGACAAGGGAGAAATGCTGATTCAGCAGCGAGGGCTTAATAAATATCACTGGGCGGGAATTTGGAGTAATACCTGTTGCAGCCATCCGCGAAAAGATGAAAGTTTTCAGCATGCAGCCGAGCGCAGGCTTTTTGAAGAGCTTGGTTTTAAGACTGAATTAAAAGAAGCCTTCCATTTTATTTATAAAGCGTTTGATGAAGAGAGCGGCCTAACAGAACATGAATACGATACCGTATTTATTGGAACGTATAATGCCCCCTTTGAATTTAACAAGCATGAAATTGAGGCCATCAATTGGATAAAACCATCGGCGCTTGAACACGATATTGAAACGCATCCCGATAAATATTCGTTCTGGTTTAAAATAATTTTGAAGGAATTAAAGAGTAACAAAGTAGTTTAATATATAGTCGCCTTAAATTAACTCTTCCATGCACCTGGTATCTGACGAAATAGAAAAATACATAGAACAACACTCTTCCACCGAAGGGAAAGTTTTGCAGGAGTTAAACCGGGAGACCTATTTAAAAGTGCAAATGCCCCAAATGTTATCGGGGCATTTACAGGGGCAGTTTCTTGAGATGATAAGCCTGATGCTACAACCCAAAAAAATTTTGGAAATAGGAACTTATACCGGTTACTCGGGTATATGCCTGGCCAAAGGTTTAACTGAAGACGGCTTATTATATACCATTGATGTAAATGAGGAGCTGCAGCCCATGGTTGAGCGCTATTTTGAAAAAGCCGGGCTATCGAAAAAAGTTAAGCAACTAATAGGCGATGCCCGCCAGATTATACCGACGCTTAACGAGACCTTTGACCTTGTTTTTATAGATGCTGATAAGGTAAATTACAGTGCATACTATGACCTGGTTTTTGACAAGGTGCACACCGGTGGTTATATTATTGCGGACAATGTGCTATGGAGCGGCAAAATATTAGCTGAAGCAAAAGACACCAATACACAGGCTATTGACAGCTACAACAAAAAGATATGCGCCGATACACGGGTTGAAACCTTTATTTTACCCTTACGTGATGGCCTGAACATAGCGCGCAAAATATCATAGACACGAATACCGCACCAAAAATGGGACGGTAGGCCGGCTATGCACAACATTTAGTAAATATTTTCCGTTAATACTTGCACGTACGTTTAGTACTTTAGACCCTGGAAAATACTGCATGCCCGAATGAAACCACTATTAACCATCATATGCACCTTCGTACTGATTCAATGCGCATTGAGCCAGGCGCGGCAAGATGTGCTGTGTTATATAGAAAAATACAAGGGTGTAGCGCTTGAAGAGATGATGCGTTGCAAAATACCTGCGAGCATTACACTGGCACAGGGCCTGCATGAAAGTAGCTATGGAAAAAGCAAACTATCGTGCGAAGCAAACAACCACTTTGGTATTAAATGCAAAAGCGATTGGGACGGTAAAAAATTTATTCAAAATGATGATGCGCCAAACGAATGCTTTAGGGTGTATGAGCATGCAGAAGATTCGTACGCCGATCACTCAGATTTTTTAATTACGCGCTCGCGTTATGCGGTATTATTTCAATTGCCCATTACCGATTATAAGGCCTGGGCGCATGGGTTAAAGGACGCAGGCTATGCCACCAACCCCAAGTATGCCGAAATACTAATTAAGACCATACAAGATTATGACCTGACTGAATTTGACAAGTTGGGCCTTGCAATGATAGAGCAACATGAAAAGCTGATGGACCCAAACAACACAGAGGCACGACAACCGCTATTGGCAAGTACAGAGCAACCGGTTAAAAATACAGTTACGACTGCCCCGCTTTCTACAACCAAAAAAGAGAGGGCTGAAAAACAAACCGCTAACGCAAAAGTGTTTGCCCCTGCAGCCAGTGCTGCCAACCAAAAAGAATACAGTGTAAACGGATGCAAGGTGATAAAAGCCCAGGGCGGCGTTGACCCGTTAACGGTGGCGTTTAATTACCAGATGCAATACGCACAAGTGTTAGCCTTTAACGATTTGAATGATGGCGAGCATTTTAAGGATGGTGAAAACATATTTCTGCAAAGCAAAAAGGCACGGGGCGCTGAAGCAAACTACGTAGCTCAGCCCGGAGAAAGCATGCATGATATATCGCAAAAAACGGGTGTAAAACTGAAAGACCTTTACCAAAAAAACCTAATGGTATTGAACGACCAACCGGTTGCGGGTGAAAGCATAGCACTGCAGGAAAAAAGGTCGGCGGCGCCACGGACTATGGCTTACAGCGAGTTTCTAAAATCGCTTGCAGCAAATACAGCAAAGCCATCGAGCACGGAAACAACAACTACAAATAATAACCTCATTAAAAAATCGGATGTGCAACAAGGTACCCAGCAATACACCGTTGGGCCGAGCGATACGCTTTATTCAATTGCCAAAAGATTTAATACCTCGGTTCAGCAGATATGCGCTTTGAACAACTTGCAGAGCCCGGATTTACAACCGGGGCAGACTTTGGTTATAGGGAAATAAGATAGGTGAATACGGCAATACATTAATACATTTCGCACGGAGAGAATACAGAGTTTAACAGCCGAGAAATACATTTTGTGTACATAGTCCAGAACTCTATCCGGCAATCAATTCATCTGGGTTCAAAACCACCTACATCTTTCCAAATAAAAAAGCCAACCGATTTAAGGGTTGGCTTATATTATAAATGTTGGTTAGCGATTGTTACTTGGTAAAATCGTATTCCTTATTACCGTTTAACAGGTTAAGGTTGCTTTTGGTAAGTGAAAGGATATTGAAGATACGAACACTGCTATCGGTACCGCCGTTGGTGCGCAATTGCAAATCTTCTTCACTGTTAATTAAAGTCCATACACCGCTAGAGGCGTAAGGCGTCACGGTAGTATCAACAAAGCGGAGTGTATCGAACAATATATGAAAGGTCATGGTAGCACTATCAAAGCCCAAAGTGTCTTGCTTGATTAGCGAATCGGCCCTGAAACTATATGACTTATAGGTTTCGTTATAAACGTAATTGGGGCTTATTACCAGCGTGTAGGCTGCGGTCGTGGTATCAAAGCTGGCCGTCATATCCTGCCTTGCATAAAGGTAGTGGCTAAGCTTCCAGGTTCCTTCAATCTTCTTTACAAATGCTTTACGGTTACAGGCACAAAGCACAACCACTAAAGCTACGGCAACAAAAAGTAATTTCTTCACGGGAATTTTTTTAGGCTTGGTAATTTATTTAATGAACTCCGTTTTTAGCAAGATAAAACTGGGTAGTATCGGTATCTAACTGCACGTTGCTTCCACTTAAATCAAATATAGTGTAGGTGCGGTTAATAAGCGTTGGCACCAGCACTGTATCAACCAACACATAAGTAGAATCGGTAAGGATAAGATTTACATAGTGGTTAGCGAATGAATAAGTGCCTGATGTAGTTGATGCATAGGTTGTATCGGCATAAACAACACCGCCAATTACAGTATCGTGCACGGTAGCATTATTTTTTTCAACGAATTTACCATCGGAGGTAAACGTAATGGTGTAAAGCGGATTAGCAGCCAACCATTGCGAAGTTTCATCCACGTTTCTGAACAGGAATTTATAAACGTGCCATGTACCGGTAAGGTCCTTAACGTACAGCTTATCCTTACTACAACCGGCAATTAGTATAACCACTGCAATAACTACGAGGGATATTATTTTCTTCATTCTACTTTAGATTTTCTGACAGCCGAAGATAAAAAAGAAATCAATTCTCAAAACGTTTTTTAAATTTTGCCAATATTACCTGTTAATCAGTGTATTATCCAAGTTCTTCAAAAATACCTGATGCCTTGTTTTTCTTAACGTTATTCCAGTTAAAATAGCGGCCATTCATTGCCACGTAAACACCCATAGGCAACGATTGAACAAAGGCCAAAGCGCTACCCAAATTAAAGAGCCCATCGGAGCTACCAAACTTGTAAGGCACCATGGCACCGGTTAAAACTATGGTTTTATCAAGCTTTGCCAGGCCCAACTCCTTTGCTGTTATTTCCATAGTATCTGTACCATGGGTAATAACTATTCTTTCCTCTTTACAAGCCCTACAATGCTGCACTATCATATCCCTGTTGGCACCGGTCATTTCAAGACTATCAATCATCATCAGCCTGTCAACGTCAATTGGCAGATTAGACCTACCTAACTGCAAAATCTCGGGCACATGGGTATCGTTAAAGTAAAGCCGGCCGGCTATCTCATCATACTCCTTATCGAAGGTTCCGCCGGTAACCAGGATTTTAATTGCCATGTTGCGAAAATGGGAAATCCCATCAGACTTGCCAAGTTCGCCGCTTGTATAAGATGTCTAGCGGCTACAAAACGTTGCTCAATACCATATGTAACAACGAACAATATTTATAACGGAAATTTCCCTCAACTATTTTTTTTGTTACCTTCGGATTACCCCATTAGGAGTATAACCCCAAGCTGTTGCGCATGAAACAACTTTTACCTCTCATTCTCTTCTGTTTATTTTCAACCATCATATTTGCCCAAAACAGAACGATAACCGGCAAAATATCAGATCCCGCATCAAAAGAACGATTGGTGGGGGCTACTGTGGTGGTAAAAGGGACTAGTACAGGAACAGTTACCGACTCGCTGGGCAATTTTACCATTACCATAGCGCCTGAGGCTAAAACTTTAACAGTTTCGTACGTAGGATATATTACCCGCGATATTACTATTGGCAATAACAGCAGTTTTAACATACAGCTTGAAACGGCCGATATACCCGGTAAAGAGGTTGTAGTTACTTCATCGCGCGTTTCGGAATCAATTTTATCTGCCCCCATAGAAATTGAGAAAATGACGGCTACCGAGATTAAGTCGGCAGCATCGGGAGATTTTTACCAAAGCATTGGCAATTTTAAAGGCGTTGACATTATTACCACCTCAGCATTTTTTAAGGTTGTTAACCTACGGGGTTTTGGCGATACCCGATCATTAAGAACCAAGCAATTTGTTGACGGTGTAGACAATGAAGCACCCGGCTTAAACTTCCCCATAGGCAACATGGTAGGCTCTAACGACCTTGACCTGCAAAGTGTGGAAGTAGTATCGGGCCCGGCCTCGGCACTGTATGGGGCCAATGCCATGCAGGGTTTGATATCGATGAATTCGAAAAGCCCTTACGATTTTCAGGGATTGGCGATACAGTTAAAGGGCGGCGGAACTACTATACCCGGGCCGTATTATGATGTGCAAATGCGGTATGCACAAGTGTATGGCAAAAGGAAGCGGTTTGCTTTTAAGTTTACCGGAGAGTATACCAAAATGACCGACTGGCCGGCGAAAAACGATTCGCTAAACCGATATGGTAATATTTCTGCTGATGTAAATGTTGGCGCTTCGATTACACAAACCGCAAATGCACCGTATTGCCCTACGTGCCCGGTTACCACCGCGCAACATAATACTTACGCGGCGCTAACCGGTTGGCTTGCATTTAACCCCGAAGCATTAAAGTTTGACCCCAGCGAATCGCATAGCGGCTTCATCCATATACAAGCACCGGGATACAGGGAGGTAGATATAGCAGATAATAACGCTCAAAACATTAAGTTCTCTACCGGTATGTTTTATAAGTTTAATAATGGCGTAGAGCTATCGGCTATATACCGGTTTGGTTTTGGTACGGCAGTTTACCAGGCAACCACAAGGTACCAGATAAAAGATTTTCGTTTTAACCAGCCCACCTTGCAATTGCAGGGCAAAAACTTTTTTGTAAGGGCCTATACTTCTATCGAAAATGCAGGGCAATCATATAATATGGCATTGGCAGGGGCATATACATCGGTAGCGGCAGCACCGGCTTATGTAAGCGCTTTTACAACTGCTTATTTCAACACGATACAGGCTTTGGTAGGTGGCTTTGCCAATTGCTCTACTTGCTTTGATGGCGGACAAAACCAGTGGGTGCTTGATAGCGCCCGCAACGTGGGCCGCAGGGCGGCACAGTCGGCATGGTTTCAACCAGGCACCAAGATTTTTAACGATACCATGAACAAGCTGATACACGATAAAAACTCTTTGACCGGTGCTGAGTTTTTCGACCGGTCGGCGCTGGTGCATGTTGAGGGGCAGTATAACTGGGACTTTGTAAACTGGGTAGATATCATTACCGGTGCTTCGTACCGTTTGTATATGCCCAACTCGGAAGGAACTATTTTGCAAGATACTGCAGGCGCCAAAATACGTATGAGCGAGGTAGGCGCTTACTTACAATTTACCAAGCGCCTGTTTAACGATGCGTTTAAAATTATAGGTTCGATAAGGGCAGATAAGAATTCGAATTTTGCAGCGCAGGTTTCGCCAAGGGGTGCATTGGTATATACCTATAAGGGCCGAAACAGCTCGCATACCTTCCGGGTGTCGGCTACCTCGGCATTCCGTACCCCAACGCTACAAGACCAATATTTATACCTGGATGTAGGCACCATGAAATTGATTGGCAACCTGAATGGGTTAAATAATGTTTACACGCAAGCATCGGTTACCAACGCTCTCGCAGTGTTGAATCAAACCAGCACGGGCAGCAACTCAAGTGCTGCAGAAGCGGCTTTAGTTGCGGTAAACCTGGCACCGATTAAGCCCGAGCACCTTACATCGTTTGAATTTGGATATAGAAGTGAAATACGGAGCAAAGTTTACATAGACTTTACTGCTTACTACGGTATGTATAAGAATTTTATAGGCTTTACCCGTATAGTATCGCCATATGATGCTACCCATACCGGTGGCAACCCGGCGGACAATGTAATAGCCGGTTATTACTCCAACCTGCAAACATGGGTCAACTCGCCGGGCATGGTTCCTTCGTGGGGTGGGGTGGCCAGTATATCGTATTACGTGGGCCACGGCATAACGCCATATATTAACTACACTTATACCGATTTGAATGATAAAAATATAAGCAGTAACCAGGTTACCGTGCTTTCGGGTTTTAATACACCTAAACACAAAATCAATATCGGGTTAAACGCAGCGCATGTTTGGCAAGGGCTTGGGTTTTCGGCTAACTGGAAATGGGTTAACTCGTACCAATGGGAAAGCCCTTTTGCCAATGGCATAGTGCCGAGTTACCACACTCTGGATGTTCAGATTTATTATGAGGTGGCCAAAATACATTCTACTATAAGAGTGGGAGCATCAAATATTTATAACAACATGCACATTGAAGCCGTAGGTTCGCCACAAATTGGCGGGCTGTATTATGTAGCATATGCGTTTGATATAAGTAACTTTAAGAAGCAAAACAGGTAAACCCTAATAATGTTATTGACTTAAGGATTTACGATTAATCAACAATCTATTTCGGCCTTACAGGCCTTTATCGATTGGGCACTTTTACGTGGGGCTTCACCCCACGCTATTATCTTACGACCCTTCGGGCCTTCATACAATCAGCAAATTTAGGCCTTGGATTTTCCTTAAGTCAACGACATTGATGGTAGCACCTTGACATTAATGGTAGCACCCTTCGTGAACATAAACTATTCATAATCAACTTAATACCTCAAAAAATAACAAATAATGGTAGCACTTTTTAAAAAAGCTACCCGTTTTAGAGGGCAAAAAAGCTTTCGGTTGCCGGGCAAATCCAATAAACCTTTTTTGTATTTTTATCGTTAAAGACAACAGTTGCACTAAAAATGTGGCTTTCGCTTAAATAATCATGTTACGGGCCTTTACCAATTACTTCTTATCCGGTTTTAAGGATGCTACTTACTTTGAAAGACGTAAGGCGACCTATCTATTCTATATCATTATGGCCGGGCTTACCTTTATAGCCCTAACCACCATAGGCCAGCAATTAGGGCAAATGGGACCGGTTTACTTAACAGCCAACTTAATAGGACTAACCGGGGTTTCGCTATCGCTTGTGTTTTTTAAGCGCACCCGTATAACCGTT
>Ga0206832_10230_pt1 | contig 12383 bp, 11 predicted proteins | sample Alteio_BWOrgCont_74_FD_152896 | JGI IMG/M metagenome (GOLD analysis project Ga0206832, IMG submission 152896) | Enriched cells from forest soil in Barre Woods Harvard Forest LTER site, Petersham, Massachusetts, United States -... | ecosystem: Environmental > Terrestrial > Soil > Temperate forest >... | reverse complement strand
GACTTGGCTTGCCAATTAATTGCGTCTGATGCTGGTTATGGCCCTAAGGTGTATTTCTCGGATGAAGTGGAATGCATCACAATCATGGACTATTATTTTCCAGAAGCCTTACCAGAAATTCAAATCCGGTTGCAAGCATTGGTTGATTTGCTCAAAAAAATTCATGCAGGCCCTGTAGTTCCTAAGGGGATAGATAGAGCTGTTTATCTTGATTTACTCCTTGAAGAGTTAAAAGAAACACGGTTTTTTGATCTAGAGGCCATTAGAACAATAAAAGACACGGTTTTCGCTGCTACCCGTCCTAGTGCAAGTTGTGTGGCATGTCATCGAGATCTACATCATGGCAATCTGATTTACACCGAGGGTTGTTTCCTTGCCATAGATTATACCTGGGGTGCAATGGATGATCCGTATGCTGATTTAGCTAATATTGCGATTTTCAACTGTGAAACTGAAGAAGAAGAAAAGTTGCTCCTCCAATTATATTTGGGGTATACACCAAGTGCAAAGGAAATGGCTAGATTATCGCTCATGAAGTTACCCGCCAAAATATTTTACGGTCTCGAATTTTTGGGAATCTCCAATTCCAGTAAGATAAATGTCCAAATCTTTCCACAAGTCGCCTCAAAGGCCTATATGAATTTTGGACGTTACGGCGGTACAGCGTCAAGTCCTATCCATTTTCTCGCTTATGCGTGTTCACTTTTGAGTGAAGTCATTGATTACTCAGGCAGCGAACAATATTTAAGGGATCTTGAAGAGGTTTCAAATTGCTTTGACGATTCCCTTGCAGGTATTTTAAAAAACTAACGGTTATTTTTAGGCAAGAGTATGAAAAATCAAGACAGCAAAGAAGAATTTATTCGGCTAAGAGCTTTAGGAATGTCTTATGATAGGATTGCGCAAACAATAGGTGTTTCGAAGCCAACACTCTTGAAATGGAATCAACAGTGCTCAGATGAAGTCTCAAATCAACTCTATTTCAATGTTGAAAATCTGCTAGAGCAGTACAAAGTTTTAAAGATTTCTCGCATCGAAGCTTTTGCAGGTAATTTAAAAAGAACCCTTGAAGAGCTCTCAAAGCGTGATTTAAGCAGTCTTTCCACTAAGGAACTCGTCTCTATTGCTTTAGTGCTTGAAAATAAACTGAAGACTGAAATTGAGACAATAAAATTTCATACCGGCGAAAGAGGTCTTAATTTCACCGGTGATTTTTTCGATGAAACAGTTCTCCCCAATTCCTATTGATTTTACTGAAATTTTACCAATTTCACTCCTTTTAAAATTCTCTAAAGTGCTAACGAAGTCCAGATTTGCAGATTAAACAACTTTTTTCTTCTCAAAAACATTACATATATGTTAGCTTTTTAGAAAAGTTATGAAAGGAGCTTTCATGGAAAATGAGATGAGTTCGCAGCAAGATACTGAAGATGACCTTGAAAATTTTGATTATATACCAGATGTAAATGAAGGACTTCCAAGAGAAAAATGCCCCATCATTTCGATCGTAAGAGGGGATTATTTCTGGCCAAATCTCGTCAAAATCGAAAATTCACAAAAAGCTCTTCACATACTTACACAATTGCGAACAAGAAACACTGCCATAGAAAAAAATGAGATCCCTTACCGTGTTTTAAATCATTGGGACGCGTTAAATCTTATTGAATGCGATAGAGAATCCTCAAAGGGATGGCGTCGTTTTAACTTGATAGAAGGTCTCTGGATTTCTGTTATCAAAAAAGGCAGGACACTTGGTCTTTCACTTGATAAAATGCTCAAAGCCAAACCTTATTTTTTTGAAAAAATCTATCCTGATTCCCCATATGCCTTTGTAGATTACTACACAGTAGGCGCGATCTATATAAAAAGACCTGCTTTCTTTGTGATTCTTCCTGATGGCCAATCGGAATTTCTTTTTTATGAGGAGTATACCGCTGCATTATCATTAAAAATGTTTGATGCGCATGTTAGCATTCTTCTGAACCCGTTATTAGATCGACTTATTCCCAACAGAAAACTGGAATGGAAATTCCCTCTTGAACGACCTGTCTCTCTCGAACAAGCAATGATTTGTGATATTCTTGATAGAGAAGATTTTGACAATATCCACATCGTAAAGAGAAAAGGAAGAATAAAGGAAATGAAAATAGAAAAAACATTCCCAGCCTCCTTTACAGAGCATGATTTAAAAGAGGGATATCAACATGTAAGCATTGAGAATCATCACGATGATGGCTTTGTTAAATCTCGAAAGAGAACAATTCACGAGAAACTTTAGGAAATCTTATGCAACAAGTTAATTATTCACGATGGACCATCGTGCCCCTAGAACCCGAAGGTAGATTTGAGGACCTCAATGTCTCCTTCATCAATCTTTGGGGCGAAAAATGCTTTCGGAAAAGAAGGCGATGGAAATTCTCAACAGTAGAGAAAACACCTACTCTCTTGAAACAACAAAAATCATAAAAGAATTTCTAGCAGGACTGTGTCAACTTGATTATGAAACGTTTCAACAAAGAATCAGAAAACAAGAAAGCGATAATTTACACAAGAGTATCGACAGATGACCAAGCGACGACTGGCTTTAGTTTACCTCAGCAAGAGGATTCTCTTAGAAGAGAATGCATTCGGCGTGGAATACAAATTGTTGAACATTTTCAAGATGACGGTTATAGCGGCACAAATTTTAAAAGGCCGGGTTTCCAACGACTGCTTGATTATTTAAAACGGCATAAAAACCAAATTCATCATATTTTTGTAACAAAGTGGTGTCGATTCTCAAGAGATCTCGAAAACACCATTCTAATGTCGCGTGAATTGAGAGGTTTAGGTACGAGTGTCCTCTCACTAGAAGATGGGAAGGACTGCGATACTGCATCAGGGTTGTTGCTTAAATTTTTTAATATGGCTTTACCTCAAATAGATAACTGCACGCGCGCAAGCAATACAAAATCTGGAATTAGAAGGGCTTTGAAGGAAGGATATTATCCTTATGGTACAGCTCCAAAAGGGTATTCTAAGGATCGGAATAATCCAAAAACTCCTCTTTTAATCCCCAATCAAGAAGCATCCTTGGTAAGAGAAGCGTTTGAAGTTTTTGAAACAAACATATTTGCCATCGAAGATGTACGCAAAGCTGTGTGGAAAAATGGTCTGAAACTTAAGCGTACTCAGTTCGGGATAATGTTAAGAAATCCTGTATATGTTGGAAAAATTTTAGTTCCTGAAGCGAAAAATGAAGAAGCTTGCTTGGTTAATGGTCTTCATGAAGCAATTGTTTCTGAAAAGACATTCTGGAATGTACAAAAAATTTTGGATAAAAGGAATGAAAATCATTCACACTTACGCACTAAAGAAAAATTGCGTGATGAATTTCCGTTAAGAGGGCATATAAAATGCTATCAGTGTGGCAGAAGTTGGACAGGCAGTTTATCTGCGGGAAATGGAGGGAAATATCCCTACTATCATTGTCACAGGGAATGTAAAATTCGTGCAAATGCCAACATAGCCAATGATCACTTTTTAGATTACCTTAAATCTTTTCAGCCGCCTCAAGAAATCGTCGATTTATACCTAGCCATGATGGAAGCCACTTTTAAAGCTCATGAAGGGGATCGTGATAAGGAAGTAGCAAAAATTATTTTTGAAATTGAAAAGCAGGAACAAAATCTTCTCAAATTTGATCAACAGCGCTTTGTGACTGGAGAACTTGAGCAGGACTCTTATAAACGTTTGAAAGCACATTCTCAAGAGCAAATTGAAAATCTCAAAATAAGAAAAATGAATTTAGAGACTACAGACACAGCTTTTCAAAAGCATTGCCGTTATGGAATGAGCATGATCACGCATTTAGATGACTACTTTCAAGAAGCTTCTCTTGAAATCAAACGAAAAATGCTTGGTTCGATTTTCCCAGGAAAATTGACATATCAAGATGGAAAATATCGAACCGATGGTTTGAATCCAGCGTTAGCGATTATCTTGCAGAAATCCAAAGGGTTACAAAAAGAAAAAACCGGAAACATTATCATTTCTGAAAATGTCTCCGGGGATGTGCCCAAAGCCGGAGTCGAACCGACGACCTTCGCATTACGAATGCGCTGCTCTACCAACTGAGCTATTTAGGCGGAGAAGTATTATTTGGTTGTAACTAGAGATACGGTATTTTTGTTTTTATCCCAAGGAAGAAAGTTTATATTCCTTGATTTTTAAAAAATATTCCACAACTCTGGAATTTGGATATTAACTAAGGAGTAGGGATATGTCATCACATCGATTTCACTTAGAGTTTATGCCACCGCAAAAGAGTACGCCATTTGGTTCACGCACGGATGTCAATCAGCTTGATTTTCCGGTTTTATCGGAGATGTCACTATCACTATTGCGCCTTGAAGTTAGGGGAATGAGGGAGCCACATTGGCATCCAAATGCTAGCGAGCTGAACTACTGTGTTGAAGGTAGAGGCTTAATCACAATATTCGGTCCTGGATCTTCTCACAACACATTTTTGATTGAGCCTGGGACATTATCATTTATACCAATGGGATCGTTACATTACATTGAAAATGTTGGGAATACTCAATTAAAAATGCTACTTTGTTTTGATAATGATAATCCTGAGGACTTAGATCTATCATCTTCTCTTGGAGCCATGCCAGAAGGCAACTTGGCAGAGACGTTTAAAGTCGACAAAGCATTTTTTCCCGGTTTGCACGCGGACATAAATCCCATTTTTATTACGGAAAAATCACATATGTCACAACAATTGAATTCATGGAAAACGAATAGTTTCAAAATGGATCTAGGAAGCATACAAGCACAAGTACAAACTCGTGGCGGCACAGTAAAAATGAGTAATAACTCCTTATTTCCGGCGCTTAATGGATTGGCACTTTACAGTCTTACTTTAGAGAAAAACGGAGCACGTGAGCCACATTGGCATCCCAATGCTCACGAGCTTAATTTTTTGGTCAGTGGAACAGCAAAAATCACATTATTATCTCCAGGAGGCAATGTTGAAAGCTTTGATATGAAAGCCGGAGATATCAGTTTTCTTCCCAAAGGATATATCCATACTATAGAAAATACGGGGAATGATGCAGCGCAATTTGCAATATTTTTTAATCATGCGGCGCCATCTGACATCGGGATATCTGGATGTTTAGGGGCATACCCGAATGAAGTTTTGGCATCGATTTTCAAAGTGCCAACAGCATATTTCGATAAATTGCCAAAATTCCAAAGCGATCTATTTGTCGTTTCCGGCGGAGGATGAATTCAGCGCTCTGTCTTATTTGCCACAAGCCAATATGCAAGCGCCGTTGCAAAAATGACGGCTGCCGTAGCATAGATGTAAGAAGGCTCCATGTTATGATAGTCTAGGATGATCACTTTTCGTGAAATGGCTATTAACGCCGTTGCCAGCACAAGTTTTACGTGTGTTTTGTCATCTTTAAGATACAGGATAATATTATTAAAAATTTCAATCGCAATGAGGACAGCGATAAAAGCTCCAAGTATGGTCAGTAGTCCTTCTGTACCTAAGATACCCATAGGAGTAGACGTGACGATTGTGTCGTAAAAGATATATGCCACATCAATAATGCTGATAAAAACTAATAATATCATCAATACAGCAAGAATCAGAATACCATACACGACATTTTTCTTGAGAAAGCGGACGAGGCTTTCACCTTTTTCAATCACATGTTGTTCCATTTCATTATCAGACATTTTTCCCTCAAATTTAAGTTATAATCTTTTTTAGCTGAAGTGACAAAGAAATGCAATAAGGGTCATATAATTATAACGTTTCTAAAAAAGCAGATATCGAGTAAGCTCTCTTTCTTAACGCACATGGAAAAAGGTTATGACCACACACCCGCTAGATGAAAATTTAGCACAAAACATCAAAAATCGCCGCACTTTTGCTATCATCAGTCATCCTGATGCCGGAAAAACAACGCTTACAGAAAAGCTTCTTCTCTATTCCGGAATGTTACATACCGCAGGAATGGTTCGTGGTCGAAAAGGGCGTAAAGCGGCAACTTCGGACTGGATGGCCATGGAGCAAGAACGCGGTATTTCTATCACAGCATCGGCAATGCAGTTTGTCTATAAGGACACGATCATCAACGTGTTAGATACTCCGGGCCACGAAGACTTCTCGGAAGATACCTATCGTACGTTAACAGCAGCTGACTGCGCTATCATGGTGATAGATGCAGCAAAAGGCGTAGAAAGGCAAACACGAAAGCTATTTGAAGTCTGCCGTTTGAGAAAAATTCCGGTGCTTACATTTATCAATAAAATGGATACCCCCACAAGAGACCCTCTCGATTTAATGAATGAAGTCGAAAATGTCCTTCAGATACATTCTAGCGCTGTCAATTGGCCTATTGGCTCAGGACGGGAGTTTGCAGGCGTCTTTGATCGTCCATCACAAGAAGCATTAATTTTTAGTCGAACATCCATCGGTGGAGCCCAGAAAGCCGATGTCGCGCGCTACCCATTGAACAGTAAAGAACTCTTAGAAATCGTCGGTGCCGAAGAAGTTGAAAAACTGAAACAGAGCCTAGAACTTCTAGATATGGCCGGAAACGCTTTTGATCAAGAAGCCTTTTTAAATGGGCAAGTGACGCCGGTATTTTTTGCTTCTGCCTTAACAAACTATGGAGTAGAACCCTTTTTCGATGCCTTTGTTCACATGGCACCAAGTCCACATATGCGCCTTGCCGACAAACCAAATAATGAAGAAATAAATATTGACCCCGTCACGCATAGTTTCAGTGCTTACGTATTTAAAATACAAGCAAACATGGATAAAAGACATCGCGATAGCATGGCATTTTTGCGTATTTGCTCGGGTAAATTTGAACGCGACCTCGTCGTTAAACACCATCGATTAGGACGTGAAGTACGTTTATCCAGACCTCATGGAATGGTTGCAGGAGAAAGAACAACTCTTGATATTGCCTATGCCGGTGATATCATCGGGGTGATTAATCCTGGAGTTTTTTCAGTAGGTGACACTATTTCTTTAACCGGTGGATTCAATTTTAAGCCCCTACCCCAATTTCAGCCTGAGCTTTTTGCTAAAGTTACTCCTAAGGACGTAGGAAAACGGAAATCTTTTGATAAAGGGGTTTTGCAGCTAACTGAAGAGGGGGCAATCCAACTTTTAAAACCACATGATCTAAGTGGGGATTTGATTTTTGCTGCTGTCGGGCAACTACAATTTGAAGTGATGCAATACAGATTGCAAGACGAATATAAAGTTGAAACATTGTTACAAGTGCTCCCATACCATTGTAGTGCCTGGATTATAGGCGATCTTAGTACATTTCAAAAAACTTCTAATGCACTTATTGTACGCGACAGATGGGATAGACCTATGGTCTTGTTTGGGGAGCAGTGGGAGAAACAGTACGCGATGAAGCAAAATCCGGATCATCAACTATTAGACATATTAGCGTAACAATTTTCTACGAGGTTATGAAAAAATAGGCAATTGCCAGATTTTGGGTGTTTTTTTCGTCAGACATTAAAAGCTGTGCGTTGACGATTATTTCATAGCCTCTACAGTATCAACGATGGAGCGTGTTTGCGTATCCAGTTCCATATTGACTAAATCCCCGACTTTTTTAGACCCGATAGTCGATCTTTGTAAAGTTTCGGGAATTAGATGGACGGAGAAAGTTCCTTCATTTCTATCTACGTTGACAAGGGTAAGGCTAGCACCATTTAAGCTGATAAATCCCTTCGGAAAAAGGTATTTTGTCCATTCAGGTGAGCATTTAAATGTCATAACACAATTATTTATTGTCCGATCAACAGCCATAATAGTCACAGTACCGCACACATGACCCGAAACAATATGACCACCAATTTCATCGCCAAATCGTGCTGAACGCTCGATGTTTACCTTATCTCCCGTCTTAATTAATTTTAGAGTTGTACATTGCAAGGTTTCCGCGATCACATCAAACCAAATATGAGTGGAATCGAAGTCTACAACAGTTAGACAGGTGCCATCGACGGCAATACTTGCCCCTTTTTGCAAATTAGACAGCAGCGAAGGATCAACAGTAACGGAAAATTTCGTTAATCCCTCAGCTTTGATAACCCTATTAATAAGGCCAATCCCTTGAGTAATACCTGTAAACATGATACTTTCCTCTTAATGATTTTTGGAGTATAATACAAGTGGGATATAAGCGCAATAATTTGACAATTAATTGTTTAAAACGTAAAATCATTAAAATTACATATAGATTCTCAAAAATATAGGATAATCGGATCGATAATAGCGCAAAGCGTTTGGATTCCAAGCACTTTACGTAAGTGATAAATTTTGGGAACAAAGAGGGGATAATGTCTACAGAAACAATGTTTAGCGGTGAAAGAACCGAATATAAGTACGGTTTTATTACTGAAGTCGAAACAGAGAATTTTTCTAAAGGACTCAGTGAGGAAATCGTCCGCGCAATTTCTGCTAAGAAAGAAGAACCTCCCTATATGCTTGAATTTCGCCTCAAAGCCTATCGCAAATGGCTAGAGATGACAGAACCACATTGGCCAAATGTCGATTACCCTAAAATTGATTATCAAAACATCAGATATTATTCCGCTCCAAAAACCAAACCAAAATTAAATAGCCTTTCTGAAGTCGATCCTGAAGTATTGAAAACCTTTGAACGCCTTGGAATCCCTGTTGACGAGCAGAAACGCCTCACTAACGTTGCCGTCGATATGGTATTTGACTCCGTGTCCATAGGAACGACGTTTAAGAAAAAACTCGAAGATGCCGGCGTCATCCTGTGTTCCATCTCTGAAGCCGTCAAAAAATATCCTGAAATCGTAGAGAAATATCTTGGCAGTGTAGTACCTATCGGTGACAATTTTTTTGCCGCATTAAATTCCGCTGTATTTACTGACGGATCATTTGTCTACATCCCTAAAGGCGTACGTTGTCCGATGGAAGTATCAACATATTTCCGTATAAATGATAAAGAATCGGGGCAGTTCGAACGCACACTCATCGTCGCTGAAGAAGGTTCGTACGTCAGTTATCTTGAAGGATGCACAGCTCCAGCCTACGACAACAACCAATTACACGCTGCCGTTGTCGAATTGATCGCCTTAGATAATGCTGAAATCAAGTATGCCACTGTTCAAAACTGGTATTCCGGAAATCCGGAAACAGGAGCAGGTGGAATTTATAATTTCGTGACAAAACGTGGAAAATGTGCCGGTATTAACTCAAAAATATCGTGGACACAAGTTGAAGTCGGCGCAGCCATCACATGGAAGTATCCGAGCTGTATTTTACTCGGGGATAACTCTGTAGGTGAGTTCTATTCCGTCGCCTTGACAAATGGAAAAATGCAAGCCGATACCGGAACAAAAATGATCCATCTTGGCAAAAACACACGTTCGACAATCGTTTCTAAAGGCATTGCTGCCGATTTATCTCATAACAGTTATCGTGGACTCGTCAAAATTGTCCCGAGAGCCACAGGAGCCCGAAATTACACACAATGCGATTCCATGTTAGTAGGAGATAAATGTTCAGCAAATACATTCCCTTACATCGAAGTCGGCAATTCACAAAGTCAAGTTGAACACGAAGCATCAACATCAAAATTAAATGAAGAGCAGCTATTTTACTTTATGTCTCGCGGCATCACACAAGAAAATGCCGTAAGTATGATTGTAAACGGATTCTGCAAAGAAGTTATAAAAGAGCTCCCCTTGGAATTTGCTGCAGAAGCGCAAAAATTATTGACCTTAAAACTGGAGAATTCTGTTGGATAAACCAATGATAGAAATAAAAAATTTATATGCTAGTGTTGAAGGAAAACCCATCCTCAAAGGATTTAATCTTAAGGTTAATGCCGGAGAAATTCACGCCATCATGGGACCTAACGGCGCAGGAAAATCTACGTTAGCAAAAGTTTTGGCCGGCCATCCGGGCTATACTATTACCAGTGGAGAAGTGGTTTTTCTTGGAAAAAATCTATTGGACATGGAACCCGAAGAGCGTGCTCATCTCGGTCTTTTTATGAGTTTTCAATATCCCGTGGAGATTCCCGGTGTGAGCAACATACAATTTTTACGCACAGCGTATAACGCCAATCGAAAAGCCAGAGAACAGACAGAAATGACTCCGGAAGAGTTCGAGAAGCTTTTAGACGCAAAAATGCGCCTTGTTGATGTTAGGGCTGAATTTAAAGAAAGAAATCTCAATGAAGGATTTTCCGGTGGCGAAAAGAAACGCAATGAAATCTTGCAAATGGCCGTCCTAGAACCCACTTTAGCAATTCTTGATGAGACAGACTCAGGACTCGATATCGATGCCATGCGCATTGTTGCAGCAGGCGTCAATCATATTATGAATAAGAAAATGGGATTAATACTTATTACTCACTATCAACGCTTACTTGATTATATCAAACCCGATTTCGTTCATGTGATGATAGATGGCAAAATTGTCCATTCCGGTGGCGCAGAAGAAGCCCTAATGCTTGAACAGAAGGGTTATGATTGGCTTTCAGAAGCATCCGAGAAAGAGGCTTTGTAATGATGACAGCACAGCAAGAAGGAAGTGAACTTTTTCAATCCTTCCTATGGAGCCTATACGGAGAAGAAGGTATAACAGATACTCTGCAAAAGATTCGAGTAAAGGCATGGGATCGTTTTCTGGAAATTGGATTACCCACACGAAAGAACGATGTTTATCGTTATGTGCGTCTGCACAGCTTTTTTGCAGGGAAATATGAATCCTCGGTCGCCACTCAGGTAGCAGCCAAGGCAATATCCCCCTATGTTTTGCCTGAATGCGAGAACTCCGTCATCGTATTTGTAAATGGGCATTTTTCCTCGTCACTTTCACGATTAGACGCACTTCCAAAACGATTAGCTGTGATGCCGCTTGTTGAAGCAATGAACACATATGGCAGCTTTCTCAATAACCAGTTAGCAAAAAGCTTAAAAGAGGAAACGGATCCCTTTGCTGTAATAAACGCAGCATTACACCGCGATGGAGTTTTCTTATATCTATCCCCAAAAACTATTGTGGAGTGTCCTGTACAAATTCTCAATGTGATCGATGCTGATACAAAAGCCATGATGATCATGCCACGCATCCAAGTGTTTGCCGGAGTGCAGTCTGAACTATCATTAGTATCGACTCAGGCAGTGATTTCCGGGGAGAATTACACGTTCAATATGGTCACAGACATTGCCATAGAAGAAGATGCACATGTTCATGTCACACAAGTGACAAAAGGGCTAGGCGACACAATTTGGCACTTCGACGCCGTAAGAGCAGTACAAAAGAGCAATAGTACATTAAAAACAGTTAATTTTACTGATGGAAGTGCGACAGTCCGTTGTGACTATAAAGTGACTTTAACCGGAGAAAATTGCGAAGCCTCATTAAATGGCGTCTGCAAATTAATCGAGAAAAATGAAGCCCATACACACGTTTTAATCGATCATCAAGCGCCACATTGCCGGTCCATCCAATTATTTAAAAGCGCTTTAAATGACTTTAGTCATTCCGCTTTTGAAGGTAAAATTTATGTTCGTCAGGCAGCCCAGAAGACTGAAGCATTTCAACTCAATAATAATTTACTACTCAGTGATAATGCTAAAGCTGAAAGTAAACCAAATCTTGAGATCTTTGCCGATGATGTCAAAGCCTCACATGGATCAACTGTTGGTCAGTTAGATAAGGAACAGATCTTCTATATGAAAGCTCGAGGCTTTACAGAAGAAGCAGCCAAGAATCTTTTAGTGTATGGATTTTGCCAAGAAGTGATCAACTTGATCAAAGTTACATCTTTAAGACAAGCATTAACGACATTTCAATAAAACCCTAACGGTATTTTTGTATGTTTGATAGTCATCGACTACGCAATGATTTTCCAATGCTTAAAAAGAGCATGCATGGAAAACCCTTGATCTATTTTGACTCAGGCGCCACAGCACAAAAACCGAATGCTGTTATCGATGCCATGAACATATTCTATCGAGAGCATTATGGTACTGTGCACCGTGCCATTTATGAATTATCTGTATACGCCACTCATGAATACCAAGAAACACGCAATAAAGTCGCAAAGTTCCTTAATGCAGGAAAACCCGAAGAAATCATTTACACACGTGGAACAACAGAATCGATCAATATGATCGCATATTCCTTCGGCAAAGCATTTGTTCATCCAGGAGACGAAATACTCATCACTGAAATGGAGCATCATTCCAATATTGTTCCCTGGCAGATTCTATGTGAAGATAGAGGAGCAACCCTAAAAGTTGCCCCTATCAATGAAAAGGGCGAATTGATCATAGAAGAATTCGCTAACTTGCTATCGAAA
>Ga0206832_10229_pt1 | contig 12383 bp, 9 predicted proteins | sample Alteio_BWOrgCont_74_FD_152896 | JGI IMG/M metagenome (GOLD analysis project Ga0206832, IMG submission 152896) | Enriched cells from forest soil in Barre Woods Harvard Forest LTER site, Petersham, Massachusetts, United States -... | ecosystem: Environmental > Terrestrial > Soil > Temperate forest >... | reverse complement strand
GTCACCAGCATGTTGTAGTGCGTCTGCCGCACTCCGACGTGATACTTGCGCTTGTCGCTCCAGAAAATCTCTCCCGGCACGCTGTGCAACGGCGAGCCCAGCACCATGTTCTTCACGCTCATGGTCGCCACCACCGTGTTGTGCGTCTTCAGCATCGCACTCGAAATCACGAACGCCTCCGGATCGAGCACCCGCGCCGCCAGCCGCACCGGCGTGATATGCAGATCGCCGTCCAGCACCGACACCGTCTCAAATCTCCCCTCCCGGTTCAGATCCACCAGGCTCAGCTTCTGCGCGCGTCGCTCCGTCGCCAGCTGGTTGTGCCGGAAATGTTCGAAGCCCTCCAGCGTGTCGCCCGCTGACGACTCGGCAATCGCCACCGGCCCATGAAAGCGCGGCTCCAGATAATCGAGGATCCCTTCCAGCGTGCCCAGATGCGTTGCCGCCAGCTGATTCGTCGTTGAAACATTGTTTGGCTTGATTACCACCGACTTCTTGCCGTGCAATCCGGCGCGAATCTCCGTGTCAATCGTTTCCAGAGCCGCGCGCACATTCTTCCGCCGGTCGTCCCCGTGAATCAGCGCAACCTTCGACTGCCCAACCGGAGCCTTCACACGAACATCGCCCCCGGGCATGCCCGTCCGAAAAACTCCCTCTGCCTTTAGAAGCTGCGACTGCAAGAAGAATCCAGCACCCGCAATCTGCACAAAATCTCTGCGCGTTAGACCCATGGGCACACCTTGTCTGTGGTCTATGCTTCAGGTGTCCACGAGTCCGTGACCGCCGTCACAAGAACCGCTGGCATCCAGACCGATCTGCTGTCACTATCGAGCTGAGCTACAAAACACCAGGAGGCCCACCATGATCGATCGCCGCAATTTTCTCCGCCTCACCGCCGCAACCGCTGGTGTTGTCCTCGCCAGGCCCGCCTTCGGCGCAACCCTCTCCCACAAAGAACGTGTCGATCGTGCCCTCCGCGGCCAGGACCTCGACCGTCCGCCCTTCACCTTCTACCACCACTACAAACGCCCCACCCCACAGCTCGAAGCCCAGGACCACCTCGCGTTTCATCGCGCCTACTCCACCGACATCGTCAAAGTGATGAATGACTTTGACTACCCAAAGTCCACCACCGGCAAATGGTGGGAACTGGATCCCGTCGACTCACCCTACCCCGACCAGCTCAAAACCCTCGCCCTGGTTCGCGACGGCCTCAACGGTGACGCCTACTTCATCGACACCCTCTACGGCCCCTACATGACCGCGATGATCCTCTACCAGGCGCAGCCGCAGTTCGCCGGCCGCAACGACTCCGACGAGGTCCGCGACCAGGCCATCGCCGCGATCCACGCATTCCAGCAGTCCAATCCCGACGGTTGGCACCGCGCCATGGAAGCCATCACGCAGTCGACTATCCACCACATCGAGCAGGCAAAGAAAATCGGAGCCTCCGGCACGCTCGTCAGCGTTTTTAATGCCGAAAACAAATTCGGTTCCGTCAGTGACTACGCAAAATACACGCGCCCCTACGACAAGCGAGTCATCGAGGCCCTCGCCGACACCAAACTCACCATCCTGCACCTGCATTTTCTCGAGCGCCCCTACATCGGCCAGTTCACCGATTTCCCGGCGCCCATCATCCAGCATTCCGTCAAAACCAGCGGCATCTCCATCGCCGATGTCCGCGCGAAGTTTTCCAAAACCATCCTCGGCGGTGTCGACGAGATCGACTTCCAAAAACTCACCACCGCTCAGATGCGCCATCAGTGGACCGAAGCTCGCCAGCAAGCTGGAGCCAAATACATCGCCGCCCCCGGCTGCTCCGTCCCCGATGCTTCTACCCCCGCCGAACTCCAACGCCTCCCGCGCTCCCTCGGCATCTCCGTCTGAAACCGCTGCAACACCGCACACATCCTGGGTGACCAACATCACAGGGCCGGTGAACCCTCCCGCTCAATAATGACTGTTGCGCAGTTGACGAGCGGTTGTCCCCAAAAGAGCATCGCCGCCCGCCCTGCCCCATTTACGTCCATGGAGGCCCTGTGATTCTCGGCATCCTTAAAGAGTCCGATTCCGGCGAGACCCGCGTCGCTCTCCTGCCGGAAAGCCTCAAGTCCCTCGTCGCCCAGGGCCTCTCCATCACCGTCGAAGCCGGCGCAGGCCAGGCTGCCGGTGCCTCGGACCAGGCGTACGCGGAAGCCGGTGCCACCTTTACTGCCGACCGTCGCTGGATCCTCGCCAATGCCGACATCCTCCCCGTAGTCAACATTCCCAATCTCCCCGATCAGGCCCGCCTCAAATCCGGCGCCGTCGTCATCGGCTTCATGAAGCCGCTCGAAGCCCCAGCCGCGCTCACGGAAGCGATCCATCGCGCCGCAACGCTGTTCAGCATGGAACTCGTTCCCCGCATCACTCGCGCGCAGTCCATGGACGCGCTCTCCTCCATGGCCACCATCGCCGGCTACAAAGCCGTCATCGCCGCCGCCGATCGCCTGCCGCGCCTCTTCCCCATGCTCATCACCGCTGCCGGAACCATTCCCCCCGCGCGCGTCTTTGTGATCGGCGGTGGCGTTGCCGGTCTGCAGGCCATCGCCACCGCGCGCCGTCTCGGTGCCGTCGTTGAAGCCTGCGACGTGCGTGCCGCCGCCGGCGAGCAAGTCCGCTCCCTCGGCGCAAAGTTTCTCGACGTCGACCTCGGCGGCATCAACACCGAAGGCGGCGGAGGCTACGCCGCCGAGCTGACCGAAGAAGCTCTCGACCGCGGACGCGACCTCATCACCCACACCGCTGCCCACTCCGACGTCATCATTACGACCGCTCAGGTTCCCGGCCGCCGCGCCCCGTTGCTCATTCGCCACGCTGCCGTTGAAGCCATGCGCCCCGGCTCCGTCATCGTCGACGTCGCCGCGCCCGCCGGCGGCAACTGCGAATTAACAAGGCCGGGCGTCACCCAGACCATTCATAATGTCACCCTCCTCGCGCCCCTCAACCTCGCCGCCGAAGTCCCCGTGCACGCCAGCCAGCTCTACGCGCGCAACATCCTCAACTTCCTCGCAATCATCCTCAAAGGCGGCGCTCTTTCGATCGACCTCGACGACGAAGTCCTCGCCGGAGCCTGCGTCGCGCATCAGGGCCAACCCATCAACCCGCGCATCGCCAAACTGCTCGAAGCAACCGAACCGGAGATCGCCCACACATGAACCCCGCCGTCCTCATCGCTTCGGTGTACGTCTTCGCGCTCGCCGCCTTCCTCGGCTATCAGGTCATCAGCCGCGTTCCGCCCCTCCTCCACACGCCGCTCATGTCCGCAACGAATGCCATCAGCGGCATCTCCCTCATCGGATCCCTGGTCCTTGCAGGAGCCGCGCACTATCCGACCTTCGCCCACATCCTGGGCTTTGTCGCTGTTACCACCGCCACCATCAACGTCGTCGGCGGATTCGGCCTCACCGATCGCATGCTCAGGATGTTCAACAAGCGCAAGCTCCCAGCGAGCCCCGCGAAGGAGTCCGCCAAATGACCCCCACCACCTGGTTCATGGAAGCCACCTACCTCGTCGCTTCCATCCTCTTCGTCCTCGCCCTCAAAGGCATGTCCCATCCCGACACCGCGCGCCGCGGCATGTTCCTCGCCGAAGCCGGAATGTTCGCCGCCATCGTCGGCACCCTCGTCGGCACGCACATCGTTACGTGGACGTGGATCATCGCTGGCTTGGCCTGCGGCTCCATCATCGGCGCGTGGATGGCCATCTGGGTCCCCATGACCGCCATGCCCCAGCGAACCGCGCTCTCCCACGCCTTTGGAGCGCTCGCCGCCGCCCTCGTCGGCATCGGCGAATTCGTCGTGCACGGTCCGGCCATGCCCGGCATCACCCGCGGCGCTCTCGGCTTTGAAGTCATGCTCGGAGCCCTCACCACCACCGGATCTCTCATTGCCGCCGGCAAACTCCAGGGCGTCATCCACGGCAAACCCATCCAGTTCCGCGGTCAGAACATCGTCAACTTCGCCATGTTCCTCGGCATGCTCGCCGCCTTCGCGCTCTTCTGGATCCATCCCACGGCGCACATCGCCTTCTACTCCATGCTCGGCGTCGCTTTCGTCTTCGGCATCATGCTCGTCATCCCCATCGGCTCCGCCGACATGCCCGTCGTCATGTCGCTGCTCAACTCCTACGCCGGCCTCGCTTCGGCGGCGACAGGATTCGTCCTCGGCAACAATGTGCTGATCATCGCCGGCACACTCGACGGCTTCTCCGGACTCATCCTCTCCATCCTCATGTGCAAGGCCATGAACCGCTCCATCACCAATGTCCTCTTCGGTGGATTCGGAGCCGTCATCGCCGAAGCCTCGTCCAACGCCGGCGGCGTCATGCGCGAAATTTCCCTCGACGACGCGGCCATGCAACTGGCTTTTGCAACAAGAGTGGTCTTCGTCCCTGGATACGGCCTCGCGACCGCGCAGGCTCAGCACGCCGTTCGCGAGCTCGCCGAGCTGCTCCAATCCCGCGGCGTCGACGTCAAATACGCCATCCATCCCGTCGCCGGCCGCATGCCCGGTCACATGAACGTCTTGCTCGCCGAAGCCAACGTCGCTTACTCCGAGCTCTGTGAGATGGATCAGATCAATCCGGAATTCCCAACCACCGACGTCGCGGTCGTCATCGGCGCCAACGACGTCGTCAATCCCGATGCCCGCGACAATCCCAAATCCCTCATCGCCGGCATGCCCATCCTCGAAGTCGACCGCGCGAAGAGCGTCATCGTTCTCAAGCGCGGCCAGGGACGCGGCTTCTCCGGCCTCGACAACCCGCTCTTCTTCAAGCCCCGCACAACCATGCTCTACGGCGACGCCAAATCCTCCCTCAACCATCTGACTCAAGCCGTCCAGCACGTCTAAGTGAAAACTGTCATCCTGACCGGAGCGCGGGGAATAATCCTCCCAGCGGTGCAGGAAGCTCAGCCGCGCGCAGTGGAAGGACCCCCCGAAGCACGAGTCAGAACATCAGCGCACCGTCCAGGGCGGAGGGGAATCGGTCGCGTAGCGGCCGAAAAAGATCGAAAGCGGTGTGGACCAGGGTCTTCCCATCGCTGGCCCGCCCGTCATCCACCTCTGCGCTATCCTTATCTACAGGCTTCCCCAGCAGCCCTTCGCAGTCGCGACATGCACATCTCCCCCCTCACCTCCGTCGTCACCTCCATCTTCGGAGCCGTCGCCGTCCTCATCTGGCGCATCCGCGAGGGCCAAACCCCCGTGACCCTGAAAAAAATCCTCATCCCGCCCGCGGGAATGGCCACCGGCTTCTCCATGTTCATCGTCCCGGTGTTTCGAATTCCCTGGCTGTGGGCGCTCGCCGCCTTTCTCATCGGCGCCATTTTCCTCGCCTGGCCCCTCCTGCGCACCTCCCGCCTGCATCGCGAGGGCGAAGTCATCATGATGAAGCGCTCCAGCGCCTTCCTCGCCGTCATCATCGTGCTCGCCGCCGTGCGCTTCGCCGCCCGCAGCTACTTCAACCGCATCATGTCCATCGAACAGACCGGCGGCCTCTTCTTCATCCTCGCCTTCGGCATGATCCTCCGCTGGCGCCTCAATATGTATTTTCAATATCGAGCGCTCACCGCCCCCGGTGCCCTGAGCCCTGTGCCCTGAGCCCGGTGCCCGCTTTTCCTGAACGCTGAACGCTGACAACTGAACGCTGTCTCACCGTCCCAACCCCACCCGCACTTGCACCCCCCGCCCCAGCGGTGTCTCCACCGCCGACACATCCACCAGCCTCCCGTGCTCCATCGACCGGTGGTTCAGCACATACCCGCCAATCAGCCATCCGAACGTGCTCCCCACCAGCACATCCGAAGGAAAATGCTGCCGCGCCAGCACTCGCGACACGGAAACCGTGGTCGCCACGCCGTACACCAGCGCCTTCGTCCCGATGCCGTCATACTGCCCCGCCACCACATGCGCGAACGACCACACATTCATCGCGTGTTCCGACGGCATCGACGGCGAGTTGGGCCAGCTCTTCGGTCCGCCCGGCCAAAATCCGCCCTTCGCTTTGTTCAGCATCGGATTCTCGCGGTCCAGCGCGTACTTCATCCCCTCATCCAGAATCGCCGCATCCGCCATCGCCTCCGCTGAGAGCACCGCCGTCTCCTTCAGATAATCGTTCCCCTTCACCGCCGCCGCCGCGTACCCCACACCCGTCGCCGCAAACGGTGCGTACAGCCCCGCATAATCCGACAGCTTGTTGAAACGATCCTCGCGCGTCGGATTAACCCCGAGATCCTGAATCGCCTCCGTGTCGTAATGAATCCCCACTCCCGTCGCGACGCCAAACGGCACAATCCACCACAAATCTTCCGCAGGAGCATGCAGCGGGCTCAGCACAATCCCCTTTTCATCCTCCGCCACATGCTTCACACAAACCAGGAGGCTGCTCAAGTCGCATGGCTTGGTCTCGGGTGCCGAGGGCGGCAATTGCGGCGCCGCACGAGCATTCGGCGCAGAAGGCAAATTCTGCCCCGCACTCGAACTCTGCCCCCAACTCGAAACGACCCCGCACCCGGCCAACGCCGCGCAAAGAAACAACTTCACCATCAGCCCATCATACGAAACGCGTCGAGCCGCGATCATGGATGTCTGACGTCTGTGAGCTGCGTCGCCGACAGCTAATCGACTCCCTACTACCTATTCCCTACTCCCTACCTACTACTCCCCACTCCCTGCCTTCTCATCACATTCCCGGAACCGTCCAGCCTCAAGCTCCGTATCCGCTCCCTGAGGCTCGCCCATGCAGACCTTCCGCCAGGACCTCGCCTACGCTCTGCGCCAGATGCGCCTGTCGCCCGTCTTTACCCTCACGGCGATGCTCACCCTCGCCCTCGGCATCGGCGCGACCACCGCCATCTTCTCCCTCATCAACACGGTCATGCTCAAATCGCTGCCCGTCGTCGATCCCACCAGCCTCTACCGCATCGGCGAAGGCAACGACTGCTGCATCGAAGGCAGCACTCAGGACAACTGGGGCTTCTTCTCCTACGATTTCTACAAACAGATGGACAAGAACACGCCCGAATTCTCCTCACTCGCTGCCTTCCAGGCCGGCGGTTGGACCTACGGAGTGCGCCGTGGCGAGACCGACCGCGTCCCCAAGCCGCTCCGCGAAGAAATGGTCAGCGGCAACTACTTCTCCACCTTCGGACTCGGCGCGTTCATGGGCCGCACCATCACCCCTTCCGACGATCAGCCCAACTCCCCGCCCGTCGCCATGCTGAGCTACCGCACCTGGCAGCAGCAATATGGCTCCGATCCCAGCATCGTCGGTTCCACCTTCATCGTCAGCGACCACCCCGTCACCATCATCGGCATCACTCCGCCCGGCTTCTTCGGCGAAACCCTGCGCGCCAATCCCCCCGACCTCTGGATGCCCGTCAATCAGGAGCCCGTCTTCGCCGGCGCCAACACCATGCTCCATCACTTCCAGGCCTGGCTTCGCGTCATCGGCCGCCTCAAGCCCGGCGCTTCCACCGCCACCACCGCCCAGCGCATGACCGCGCTTATCCGCGCATGGCTCATCAATGACAGCGGCATGCCTGCTGACTGGATGGCCAGCATCAAAGCCGACCTTCCCAAACAAAACATCAAGGTCCTTCCTGCCGGAGCCGGCGTCGGCGTCATGAAAGCGAACTACGCCGACTCGCTCCACATCCTGCTCACCGTCTGCTGCCTCGTTCTCCTCATCGCCTGCGCCAACATTGCCAACCTCCTCCTCGCCCGCGGAGCCTCACGCCGTACCCAAACCTCCATTCGCCTCGCCCTCGGAGCTTCGCGCAATCGCCTCATCCGTCAGTCCCTCACCGAAAGCATTCTCCTCTCCGTCTTCGGCGGAGCCGCTGGGCTGGCCGTCGCTTTTCTCGGCGTCAAAGCCATCGTCGCCATGGCCTTCCACGGCGCGCACTTCGTTCCCATCGACGCCGCGCCGTCGCTCCCTGTGCTCGCCTTCGCCTTCGCCCTTTCCCTCGTCACCGGAGCCATCTTCGGAACCGCACCCGCCTGGCTCGCCACCCACGCCGATCCCGTCGAAGCTCTCCGCGGTGCCAATCGCAGCACCCGTGACCACGCTTCCTGGTCGCAGAAAACCCTCGTTATCGTCCAGGCTACGCTCTCCGTCGTTTTGCTCTCCGGCGCCGGCCTCCTCACGCGTTCGCTCACCAATCTCCAGCATCAGGACTTCGGCTACGACGTCGATCACCGCGTTGTCCTCGGCCTTATCGCTCCCTGGCCAACCTACCCCGCTCCGAAACTCGACGCCATGTACCTCGATCTGCAGGACCGCCTCTCCCACATCCCCGGCGTTGAGCGCGCCGCCCTCGCCCAGTACACGCCCCTCACCGACAACTGGGGCGAGTTCGTTATCCGTCAGGGTCGCGGCATGCCCGGCGTCAATGAGAATCCTGGCTCTTCATGGGATCATGTGGCCGTGGGCTATCTCGAAACCCTCGGTCAGCAGATCATCCGCGGCCGCTCCATCACCGAGGATGACACCGCCTCCACGCAAAATGTCGTCGTCGTCGATGAGGCCTTCGTCCATCGCTTCTTCAAGCCCGGCGAAGACCCCATCGGCCAGCACTTCGGACTCGACCTGCCCCGCTACTCCAGCACCTTCGAGATCGTCGGCGTCGTCCGCAACGCGAAATATAACGATCCCGCCGGTACCGAGCCGCCCCGTCCCATGTTCTTTGTCCCGCTGGCCCAGCGCACCCACTATGAGGAAGAGGCATCGATGATGCAGCACATCGATGACATGACCCACTACATCGAAGGCGCTGTCCTCCAGATCCACGGCAGCATGGACGGCCTCGAGCCCGCCATTCGCCACGTCCTCGCCGACGTCGACCCCAACCTCACCCTCCTCAGCATGCAGTCCATGCGCGACCAGGTCGACTCCAACTTCGATCAGCAGCGCGCCGTCGCCAACATGACCGGCCTCTTCGGCATCCTCGCCCTCATCCTCGCCGCCGTCGGCCTCTATGGCGTCACCGCCTACACCGTCGAGCGCCGTACCAGCTAAATCGGCGTCCGCATGGCCCTCGGCGCGAACCGCCCCGGCATCATCCGCCTCGTCCTCCGTGGAGCCTTCCTGCAAATCGTCATCGGACTCCTCATTGGCATCCCCGCGTCCATCGGCTGCGCCCACCTGATGGCCGCCCAGCTCTACCACGTCAAAGGATGGGACCCGCTCGTCCTTACCGCCTCCATCGTGACGCTGAGCGTCTGCGCCCTCATCGCCAGCATCATCCCCGCGCAGCGAGCCGCCTCCATCGACCCCGTCAAAGCGCTGAGAACCGATTGAAGGCGGCCGCTAAAATTCCAGAGCGTGCCGGGTTCTTAAAAGCGAGCCCGAGTTTCGTCATTTTTCCACGCCCTTCGGAATTACGCCCCCTTCCCAAACAAATCCATTTGCGTCAGACTGTCTCCATCCCTGCTCCCTTGCTCCCAATTGTGACTACCGCGTTACAGGCCTTCTAAATCTTCATCTGCAGAGAGAACAGTATGCGCCCCTGGGTGTATTCCATCGTCGTCGGCCTGGCCGTTCCCGTCGCTTCCGCACAAGCCGTGCTACCCATTCTGTCAACCGCTGAGGCCACCAAACACGTGGGCGAGAACCGCACCGTCTGCGGCGAAATTGTGAATACCCACACAGCTTCCAGTGCCCACGGTGCGCCTCTCTTTATCGATATCGACCAGCCCTACCCCAACCAGATCTTCGACCTCGTCATCTGGGGCGACAACAAAGACGACGTCGGCCGGCTCCCCGACAAAGGCAAAGTGTGTGCCAGTGGACAGATCGTTCTCTATAAAGGCCGCGCCGAAATCCTTCTCCGCGACTGGCACAGCTGGTACGTCCCCAAATAAGCCAGCGACGACCAACTAACCGGCTAACTCGCTAACCCGCTGGCTCTTCGCCTTCTCCCGCATCCACGCCCGAATACTCACCGCGTACACCCCAATACAAAACAAATTCGCGGGAATAAATCCAAACTGCGCTGTCCGCAGACCAATAACACAAATAATTACGCTGTTTACCCCTGCCACTACCAGGCCGGTCCACAGTTTCTTCCCCACCAGCACCGTTGAAAGAACAGTCAGCGCGCACGACAGCGTGTCCAGGCGAAACATAGTGGCTGCAATCCTCCGCTCCCAGTCTTGCTCCCGCCATGGCCACCCGCAGTGACCCCTCGCACACACCGGAACAATAGCGCCGGTTTTCCCGTATCGAACGTCATCGGCGCGCGCCATTCGTCACGCATGACGTTTGTCATAAGCGATTCCTGACAATCGGCACTGCTAATTCGCCGCGCAAACCATCAGCATGAACACAGTCAGGAAGAGTGCAGCATGAAAATCCCCACACCAACGCGTACGTGGAACCTCGCGGCCCTCCTTCTCACCGCGTCTCTCATCGCCTCCGCCGCTCATGCGCAACATTGCACCGAAGGCCTCCGTGTCGAAGGCACAGTCCTTGACCCCACCGGAGCCGCCATTCCCAACGCCGCCGTAGCCGCCAGTAAGAACATCACCACCACCACCGATGGTGCCGGCCACTACGTCCTGCCCTGCCTCGCGCCCAGCACGTCGCATCTCATCGCGAACGCGAAAGGATTTTCATCGCGCGATCTCCCCCTCCACGCGCGCGCCGGCGAATCCGTTCGCCTCGATTTTCACCTCGTCATCGCCACCGTCAACACCGACGTCCAGGTCGGCGATGCGGATGACGCCACCAGCCTCGACGCCGATCACGGCATCGGCACGCACACCCTCAACCAGAAAGACATTGCCCAGCTCGCCGACGATCCCGACGACTTCCAGCGCCAGCTCCAGATCCTCGCCGCCGCCAATGGCGGCGCGCCCGGCGCGGCGCGCATCACCGTCGATGGCTTCCAGAACTCCAGCGCCCTCCCTCCCAAAGCTTCCATCGCGCGCATCGTCACCGCCCCCGATCTCTTTTCCGCCGAGTACGACACGCCTCCCTACGCCGGCGGGCGCGTCGAGCTCTATACCAAGCCCGGCGCCAATGCATTTCACGGCGCGCTCTTTCTCACCGACAGCAACGGCGTCTTCAACGCCAACGACCCGTTCTCCACCGTCGCCGCCCCCGCCAGCAAATATCGCTACGGCTTCGAGCTCACCGGTCCCATTACAAAAACGAAGAGTGACTTCTTCCTCGCCCTCGAAAAACGCGACATCAACGAATTCAACGTCGTCAATGCCATCACCCTCGATTCGGACGACGACCCCGCCGCCTTCCACCAAACCGTCTCCGCGCCGCAGCGCCTCTGGATCGCCTCCGCTCGCGCCGACTGGCAGCTCGCCAAATCTGACATCTTCACCGCATCCTTCTCTGCCAACACCAATAACCTCACCAACCAGGGCATCGGCGGCCTCGTTCTCGAAGACTCTGGCTACAACTCCACCGTCAGCGAATACGATCTCCGCGTCACCAACGCCCAGACCATCAGCGTGAACCTCCTCCACGAAACCCACGCCGGATTGACCTGGAAAGACACCGCGCAGTCTCCGCTCTCCACGGCGCCCAGTGTGAACGTCGCGGGCTTCTTCCTCGGCGGCGGCGGCACCGCGCAACAACTCAACGACCGCGAGCGCAACCTCGAAGTCGACGAAGACTACCTCTACACCCACAAAAAGCAAACCTGGAAAATCGGCGCCCAGTCCCTCGGCATCTTCACGCACGAAACCGATCCCAACACCTTCAACGGAGCCTTCACCTTCGGCGGTGGCACCGCGCCCGTGCTCGACGCCAACAATAACCCCACCGGCCAAACCACCACCATCAGCGGCCTGGAGCAATACCGCCGCGCGCTCCTCAACCTGCCAGGCGGCACGCCCACCAGCTATTCCGTCACCACCGGCACCGCGCTCGTTCCCTTCACGCAGTGGCAGTTCGCCCTCTACACCGAAGACACCATCAAGCTGCGCCCGCGCCTTTCCGTTTCCGGCGGACTTCGTTACGCACTCCAGACCACGCCCACCAGCTACGCCAACTTCGCCCCGCGCGCCGGACTCGCCTGGGCCATCGACAAGCACTCAAAGACCGTCGTCCATCTCCACGCCGGCCTCTTCTCCTCTGTCGTCCCCGAAGCCGTCGCCACCGAGGCTTACCGCCTCAACGGCACGCGCCAAACGGAACAAATCATCTACGCGCCATCTTTCACCGCGCCCACCACGCCCACGCCCGGCTCACTCGACATCACCACCGTCCGCGCCCCTCTTCGCGACCTCGCCCAGGTTCCGTCCTTCCAAAACGGCCTCGGCATCGAGCACGATTTCCCGCACCACTGGCACGCGCAGGCCAACTTCTACTCCGGCGA
>Ga0206832_10228_pt1 | contig 12503 bp, 8 predicted proteins | sample Alteio_BWOrgCont_74_FD_152896 | JGI IMG/M metagenome (GOLD analysis project Ga0206832, IMG submission 152896) | Enriched cells from forest soil in Barre Woods Harvard Forest LTER site, Petersham, Massachusetts, United States -... | ecosystem: Environmental > Terrestrial > Soil > Temperate forest >... | reverse complement strand
CTAACGGAGTCCCTTGATCTCCGCAAAGAAAAGTTAAGTATTACCCTAAATTACTCACCTTTTTCATTTACCCCTTAAAGGGTGGTCTTAAGCCGCTGATAATTTTACCTATATTCAGGTCTTTTTCTAAGTAACCGATTTATTTATTTTATACCTTAAATATTTTTGCTGTCACGAAAAGTGACATACGCAAGTCTATTATCGGACAGAGACTTTAAAATGATCAATTTAAGCAAAGGCCAGTATTTGGGCAACAATAGGCGGAGCTATGATGCAGGAGGTATTATACTGACCGAAACAGAATATCATAACAAGGTATTTGAAGGCTGGCATGCGCACGAAAATATCCATATCAGTTTGATCATTAAGGGCGGTAACCGGGAAGAACGCAAACAAAGAGATATGACCGCCCTGCCAGGAACGCTCCTTTTTTATCACCAGGGAGAGCTTCACCGCAACCTGCATACCAGCCATCCCTCCAAAAATATCAATCTGGAGATTACAGGGGAATTTATGCGGCGATACGAATTGGGAGAAAATGACCTGGAAAAGATAGCTCGACACCCCGATGCCGGTTTTAACCTGCTAAAAATGTATCATGAAGCCGCCCAGGCAGATTATTTTTCAGCGCCTGCTATTCAAATGTTGTTATTGGGACTTCTTTCGGATACCAAAAATCTGCATAAAAAGCAAGCACCCCAATGGCTGAAAACCATCGTCTCCTTTTTACAGGATAACTGGCAGCAGCAACCGGGCCTTGAGGAACTGGCCAGGATCTCGGGTGTTAATCCTATTACGATTTCCAAGCACTTTTCAACCTATATGGGCTGTACGCTGGGCGAATACAGGCGCAAGCTAAAAATACAGCAGGCATTGCGCCTGATCCCTACCGGGATACTATCCTTAACAGAGGTAGCCCATTATTGCGGTTTTGCAGATCAGAGTCATTTTATCCGGAATTTCAGGGAGTTGACCCACTTTTTGCCCAAAGCCTACCAAAAACTGTAACAGGCAAAATCCATTCTATTTTAAACCGCAGGCTTTATGTTATTTAGCGGTATGAAAAAATGCACTTTTTACAAAAGTATACTGCCGGTACTGTTGTTACTTACGCTGGTAGTGTCGGCCCATGCGCAGGATATCAAAAAAAAATTGGATAAGTATTATCATACTAAAGGCGCGTTCAATGGAAACGTGCTGGTTGCTGAAAAGGGAAAAGTGATCTACCAGGCTTCCTTCGGTTATGCCCGCTTCGAGGATAAAAAGCCCAATACGCCGGCCACGCAATTTGAGCTCGCTTCCATCGCCAAAACCTTCACCGCCCTGGCAATTGCACAGCTTTGGGAACAGGGAAAGATCGATATTGATAAAACCTACGCGGCTTATTTCCCGGCCTTCCCGTACCCGGAGATCACGATACGGCAATTGCTTTCGCACTCATCAGGATATTCTGACCAGCAGTTGGGCCAGTGCAATAGCATTTACCAAAAAAAGCACAACATCAGGGTGATGACCAATGCTGATGAAATCCCTGCTGTCGCCGAAGCCAAAATTAAGCTCGAACTCAAGCCCGGCGAGAAATGGTGGTATTCCAATATGGGCTACGATCTGCTCGCCCTCCTGGTGGAAAAGGCAAGTGGCGAACCTTTCAACACTTATCTCAAAAAACATATCTGGGAGCCAGCCGGCATGAACGCCACCTATGCGCATGATACGCTGATGAACAATGGCCCGAACCATGCGGAGAATTACGAATACCCGCAGACCTACGAGGCGCAGCGTACCCGGCTGCCCGAGGCCCAAAGCGGTTACTTCAAAATGATGCTGGTCGGCGCCAGCAATAACGTTTCCACTACCGGTGACTTTTTAAAATTTGACAGGGCGCTTAAAGCCGGTAAATTGTTAAAGCCATCGACCCTGGCAGCGGCAACTACCCCGGCTAAACTCGCTGATGGCGAACCCGTGCGGATCTGGCTCGACATCGGCGGCATGGGCAAAGCCTTTGACAGCATGGGCTGGTTTATCTTCGAGGATGAATCAATGGGGAAGATCGTCTGGCATACTGGCGGTACGCCGGGTTGCGCCACCATTTTTTTCCGAAACCTCACCAAGGACCAGCTGGTGGTGGCCTTTGACAATACCAATGGTGAGAAACTGTATCGTAAGGGGCTGAACGCGATGCGGATATTGAACGGCAAGGCACCGCTGCCGATCAAATTGTCCCTTACTAAAGCCTATGCCAAAATATTGTACAAAGATGGCAAAACCGTCGCAGAAGATTTCCTGAACGCACACAAGGCGGATACGGCTGGTTATATCCTGGCCGAAAACGATATGAATAACCTGGGCTACGAATTCATGGAGCATGGACATTTGCCGCAGGCTTTGATCACCTTTGAATTAAACACACATCTTTACCCACAAAGCGATAACGTGTATAACAGTTATGGCGATGGACTGCTGAAAAGCGGCGATAAGGCCGGGGCAATAGCCATGTATCGAAAGTCATTGGAAATTAATCCTAAAAACGAAGATTCCATCAATGCGCTGAAAGCGATCACTCAGCAACCTTAGGTAGAAAACCCTGTCTCGAAGATACAATTAGGCAATGCTTATTTGAGAGTCCGAAGATTCATTTATATACTTCTTTTATCAATTATTTCTTTTATTACCTCTAAAATCCCCTCAAGGGGTCTAATAGGTTCCCATTCACCCCGCTTGAACAAAATAAGCCTGCAATTACCGTTTGCAGGCTTATTTTTTGTTTTAAATCGTTATAATTCTATCTGATTATAGCCACCCAACCCGAAAAGATACCTTGTCCGTCTTTAGGATCGATAATATAATAATAAGTGCCTGCAGGCAAAACGCTTCCATTGAATGTTCCATCCCAGGGAATGGGATACCCTATTGATGAAAATAACTTCTGACCCCAACGATTGAATATATTAACTGTAGACTTAGGGTAATAATCAAGGTATTTTATATCCCAGGTATCGTTTATACCATCGCCATTCGGGGTGAAAGTATTAGGAATAGATATTGTTGATAATGACGGCGCTACAATTAACACCCCATTGATATAGGTGAAAATATAATTAGATGAAACGGCGCCGTTTGCTATGATTGGATATTGCCCCACTGCTGACACTGTTGTTGCCGTTGTAGTTACATCAGGTTGTTTAGTAAGTTGCTCAGGGCCGTCCTTATTTACAAACCCATTATAGGTTACAGTTAAAACAGGATTAACGGCGCCGTAAGGCTTGGTTTTATTATCAGAAGTAATTGTTAATGGTGCGGGAGTTACCGCACTGACTGGCATCACTACATTTACGCTGGGTGCACTACTTGTACTTAATAGAATATTACCATTGTAACTACCTACCGGTGTTGTTGCCGCCAGCCTGATATAAACAGGAACTAATGAAATACTGCCCGTGCCGCTAGTTGTCAGTGATGGAAAAAATTTAACATCATCATTGCTAACCTCAAAGCCAGGCGGCGGGCTTACCAAAATCCCGGTAACAATATGGGTGCCCGAAACAGTGAATTTTTCCGCACCGGACGGCGTGCCATAAATGGAAGTTAAAGGCGTTAAATTGCCCTCTGCGCTTAAAGAGGCTGGTACAACTGTTGGTGATACGGTAATGGTGAACTTAACCGAAACCCCATTACACCCTGTTCTGTTTAATGGCGTTACTATAATTGTTGCGGTAATTGAATTGCTTGTATTGTTAATGGCCGTAAAGGAGGGAATATCTCCAGTACCACTTGCTGTAAGCCCTATACCTGGCGTATCATTTACCCAGTTAAAGGTAGTTGCCGTACCTGTAAAATTAACCTGGGCGCTCGTTTCCCCATTTACTAAATTTGAGGGGGCTACTACGTTTACGGTTGGTATTTTATTTATAATGCCGTTCACAGCAACCAACTGATCTGTTGCACCCGTAGACCTTAAAGTAACATACCCTGAAATGTCGCCCTCAATTGCGATAGCCGATGAACGCACATAAATGACCGTACTGCCCAAACTGCCGTTGTTTTGTGCAAGCGTAATATCACTGCTGTAGCCACTGTTAGCGCTCAGTGAAAGCTCAAACCCGGCAGGAACGCTGGCCGCAATATTTGCAATTAAGTTGCTGCCCGAAACTGTAAACTGCTGGATATTGGGGCTTGTCGACGCCGTACCTGCGCAAGCGAGAATATCTCCATCTGCAGTGCTTGCCGTTATACCGGGTGCGGCGGAGGGATTTACAGTAATTTTAAAAGTAACGGGTGTGCCAGGGCAGCCCGCCGGCGAAATGAAATTTCCATAAGAGGCAGGGTTGCTGCCAACTGGTACAATAGCTACCACTTTATTGGTTGCAGTACTGATAACCGATACCGTTCCTGAACCATTGTTGGCTACATATACCTCGCTGCCGTCGCTGGTAACAGATATACCTAAAGGGTTATTACCAACTGCTACTGTGGCAATAACCGTATTATTAGATGTATTGATAACAGATACATTACCGGCAACTTCGTTAACTACATAAACACGGTTGCCATCAGGGCTCATCGCTATCGTACCAGGCTCCTTATCCACAGCAATGTTGGTGATGACAGCGCCCGTTGTGGCATTGATCACAGACACATAGTTGGACAGGTAATCCGGTACATATAGCTTACCGCCGTCCGGGCTGATAACTATCCAACCCGGCGAGCTATTTGCCGGTAAGCTATAGGTATTAATGGTGCTGTTTGTCGATGTATTAATAACTGATATGGTATTATCCAGGCTATTGGCTACATACAGCCTGCTGTCATCAGCGCTGCTGATCATGCCAATTGGCCCTCTGCCAACACTTATCTGAGCTATTTGCGAATTAGTATTCACATCATACACATACACCAGCCCTAAAGAATTGCTGGCTACATATAACCGGGTGTTATCCCGGCTTACATACATACCTATCGGCGCTATAACCGAAGGTATGGTAACCGACGAATTTGTAGAGGTGTTTAATGCTGTAAGAGTGTTATTACCATAGTTACCTATATAAACGTGCTTGCCGTCAGGGCTTACGCTTACACCATCAGGTGAAGTGCCGGAACTTAAAGGTATAGTATTGATCACCTGCTGAGTGGCTGTATTAATAACAGAGATGGAATTACTGATATTATTTGTGATATAGGCCAGCCCTGCAGATTGGGGCGTTACGGTAATTGTTGCCACAATAAGCTTGGCGGTACGATTGACGGCGATGAAGGAAGGGATATTGCCGCTTCCGCCTGCATCAAGGCCTATACCTGGGGTATCATTGGTCCAGGTATACATATTGGCTGTTCCGGTGAAATTAATTGCCGCAGTAGCATCGCCGTTATTAACTGTTTGTGGCCCCACAGAGGCTACGGTTGGCAATGTGTTTACTACACCAGCTACGGCAATTGCCTGGTTAGCCGTGCCCATTGAAGTTAAAATTACATTGCCTGATATTGCGCCCTCCGGTGCTGAAGCTGACGACCGAATATAAACTGTTGTATTAGCTACAGCCCCACCTGCTTGACTGAGCGTTACACTGCTGCCATAACCACTATTCGCGTTCAGTGAAATTTGAAAATTTGCCGGGGCAACAGCAACGATATTTGCGGATAAACTGTTTCCAGATACCGTAAACTGCTGTATATCGGGGATGGTTGATGCGGTACCCACACATGCGATAATATTACCTGTTACAGGAGTTACAGCAATGCCTGTAGTTTGGCCCGACTGCGCGTATACCCTTGGCATTAAAAATAAAAAAAGTGTAATAAAAAATGCAACAGATAAAACTGTCCTCATGCGATAAGGGTTGGGTATGGGTAATCGATAGTACCATCAAATTTATAAATATTTAGTAAGCCTTTATTAAAATATGAAAATACGCTATTGATAAACAGTGGCGGAGTTTGCCATACCGCAATGATGATGCTAAACCGTCAAGTTTCTACCGCTTTCAATTATCTCCCTCAAAACTTATACGCCAATACCAAACCATAATCTATTTTGCTTGAGCCCAGATCGAGGGGTTTGCTATCGTATTACTATATAAGTTAATGGCTAACGAAAAATCCTTGATCAATTCCCAGGCAAAGTGATATTTCCATCATCGCGGTAATGCCCAGCTTGCGTAAGGCCCACATAGCCTGCATTATTCATAGAGATCTGCATATTAGGGTGGGTGAATTTAAAAAAATCCAACTGCACAAATAAAGAGGCCGTACCACTTGATGATGATACGGCCTCTCAAAAGATCATTAGCGTATTTGGTTATTGATTTATTTTAAATGATTCCCATGGTCCGGCAGTAGTTCTGTTACAGGTCATGGCCTGGGTGCCGTTCTCGCTTGAAACAAACAATCCGTTATTACCCCTTAAAGATACAGTACCATCAGCATTGCTAACCCAATCAAATTGTTCCCAGGCGCCCACTGATGTGCGGTTGCAGGTAATTGCCTGGGTACCATTTTCTGATGATACGTATTTTCCCTGTGTTTCCAAAGCAATTTTTCCGCCTCCGGCGTCAACCACTATAAATGATTCCCAGCCCTGGGCGGTGGTACGGTTGCAGGTCATTGGCTGCGTTCCATTTTCACTGCTCACATATAAATTGTTTGAACCTTTAAACGTTACCGTTTGCCCTATAGGTGCAACACTGCTACTACTTACCACGGGCTGGGTGGGGCGCGTAGCTGTAAGTGCAATTTGCCCTTTCAGCATTTTACCACCATCGCCTGTCAATCTTAAATAATAATCGGCCGAGCAGGCTGTACCGTCTTCATCCAATGTTACGAACGATGAACCAGCCGGAATAAAAGCTGAACTTTCCGCAGTTTTCGCAATTTGGTTGCCCTCATTATATTCATCAAACATTGATATGTAAATACCCTGGCAGCCCAGTTTTACCATGTTATAAAACTCGTGCCACATCAAATCTCCGTGTACTCTTTGATGGCCCTGTAAATCGCCGGGCAATACACATGGCTGATAGTCGATACCATTGCTATTACAATAGGCCTGATCGGGTATATTCACATTGTTGTAATAATTATCAGCGTCGCTTATGTTGCCAACACGGCCGATCATCCAGGGAGAGAGCATATTAAAAGCGGAATAGGTAGCCAAAAAGCCCGGCTTTGAATCCTGCCCCGCTGGTGCGGTGCGCCATTGCGTTGGTACTCCTCCGATAACATAACAACCCTGGGCTTTAAACCAGTTTATCACATCCAGGCATACATCAGCCGTCCATGGGTGATCGTTATCGTTAAAACCAAATCCCCAGATACACACTACCGGTTTACCGTTTTGTTTTGCATAAGCGGATGAGGAAGTGTAGGCAGACATTTTATTGGTCCAATCGGTTTTAATTTCTGTCTGCATATTTGTCCAGTCGGTTACATCATACATAATGTAAAACTTACGGCCATAAGTTTCGGCCGCGGTCTTAACCTTAGCTGTTATTGCATCGCGAATCGGCCCTTCCGAGCCATTAGGATTAAACCGCTGTAAGGCGGCTGCGTCGATGCCATTCTGTTGCATCCATAGAAAATGGGTATTAACCGTCTGATCGGTAAAGGATGAAAATAGTTTGGCCGGTTGCCCATTGTTCAAATTTGCAAACCCTGTTTGATAAGTACTGGTATAGTCGCGTACATCGGGCCATGACTTGACCCCCAGGTTGTTTGTTGAGGGCGCCTGCGATTGGTCCTGAGACCAATGCCACCAGGCGTTTATCGGCGAACCATCGCCAATTGCTGCAAACCATCCCTGGTAGCCAACAACTACTTTCCCAACAACATCTCCCGGCGAAGATGCTAATGACCTTGACTTAATCGTCGTCTTTCCGATTGTATTTGATTGTTCGGAAGCATTTTTTTTGCAGCTAATTACGGTAGTTATAAGAGCCGCGAATATTATTATATTAATCTTTTTCATATTGATTTTTTATTGGTGAGGTATTAGGTAATATTTATTGGATTTATTTTTAGTTTCAAGGGGGTTTTAAAATAAATGTTTGCATGATTATCAATACAGCTAATGATCTTTAAACGACTGAGATATAATTGGTTTTGCATGCAAGTTATAGGCAGGCATTAAAAATATCTTAATGATCAATTAATTTTAACTATAAATAAAAATTATTTTTACCCAGGAGGATATGAGTATTAATCAAAATAATAAGCAACATAATAGATGCTGTTATTGCTAATACTTCAGGAAAAGTTAGGGTGACAATATGAAAAACGCTAAAAACTGATGCGTAACTAGCTTAGGCTACCATCAATTTAAAGTGGGCAATAAAAAGGATTTGTGCAGGCTTTTTAAAAATACCCAAAAAAGTCGCTAAAAAGCATGGTATGCTGATCGCTGCCTTTTAATCGATGTGGTTGATAATATTACTATCCCCACAAAATCTAAATCACAGGTTCATTCGGGGAATCATGCGTGGTCGGGAAAAACTAAGTCTGAGATTTCAGGCCAGTTCTTTTTCTTTTGCTGCTAAAAACTCTTTCCGTACTATTGACGACATTTTGTGATCGCCTGTATGGCTCCAGCCCGGGGGCATAAAAATATAAAGTACCTTGTTTTTAATACCGGGAGCTTTTACCACGTCTTTTCCCAAAGCTACAAATTCGCCAAAATAGGCATCTAAAAAACTATGCTTCTTCATTGGTCTTGTAATGCCGTATTCAATGGGCACATTACGATCTTCGAGTTGATAAGTGCCGAAAACCCTGTCCCATATGTTTAACAGATTACAAAAATTGGTATCCATATAATTGGGGTTTTTAGCATGATGTACCCTGTGGTGTGATGGCGTTAGGATGATATTATTTATAAAACCGAAACGGGCATCGCTTACCAGGTTTTCGCCAATATGTATAAATGCGCCCCAGGTGCCATCAATAAACATAATTACAAACAGCATGGCTGGGTTTACCCCCATCAAAATACAAATAGTGGTACGGATAACATCAGCATAAGGAGCTTCTAAAAAGAAATGCGTATAGGTAACTGATAAATTCATGCTCGCAGGTGCATGATGCGTAGAATGCAGGCACCAGAAGATCCGCACCTTATGTGCTAAAAAATGGTAAATAAAATGGGCAAACTCCCAAACAATATAACCATAAATGAACCAATACCAGGTAAATGTAGCTTTTAAGAGAGCATGTTTTTCAAAAAGACCAATGCAAACAGCTACCATAGCAAACGAAATCAACCGGCCCACAAACGCGTTTAATACATAAGTAAAAAAAGAAATTTTATAATCAATTACTTTAAAACGTTTGTAAAAAGCCGCCCTTATAATTTCAATGATCAGCAAAAAGGGAATGAGCGGCCCCAAAACGGAAGTAATGCCATGATAGGTTAACAGTTCATTATAGTTACCAGATTTTAAAATATCTATCAGGTTACCAAAGCCAAAAAAGCCGGTAATTTCATCGTAAATGACCTTCAGGAATTCCATTGTTTATAATTGATCGCTTTTTAAATTTATAAAGAATTTTCCTGATAACACATAGGTTATAAGAAAATCTTCTCTAACTAGTCCTCTATTGCCTCAATACCTTGTTCCTTAAGTTTTGTTAATCCGCCTTTCATTGCTTTAACCTGTTCGGGTGAATGGCCTTGCCAAATGGTAATCTCACCCACAATTTTAAACGGATGTTTTGAGCGGTAAGATTTTGTTGGGTTACCCGGAAACTTTTTGTCTGTTAAATTGGGGTCATCCTCAATTGCACCTATTGGCTCTACTAAATATATTCTTTCACGCCCTTCGCCTAAAGCAAGTTCAGCACCCCAAATAGCAGCATCAAGAGTAGCGGTGAGATAGATATATTTCGCTTTGTTTTTTTGTCCATAGTTTGAGTTAATGCCAATTTCGATAAAATCGCCAATGTTTAGGTCGGCCTTTGTGCCGTGGAAGAACGTTTGTGCAAAAGGACGATGAACTGTTTCACTAAATTTGTTTTCACTTTCGTTTGTTTCCATTGTAGTTCTTGTTTGTGAATGTTTTGAATAAAAATGCCCCATGTTTCTACTCTTTTTTCAATTTTTGTTTTTACATATTGATTGTCTTAAAAGCGAAGCCCCGTAGAAATGAAGTAGTAATTAGTGTTTACAGCCAATGAGATTCTTTTCGTTGTTTATAAATTGGGCGAAGGAAATATAAAGAAAAGCATCAGCAATTGATTTACCAAATAGATTTCTATTATAATCCATCTCTCCGCAAAAAATGTATCCTTTTAAAATCCGAAATCAATCGATAAAATTAGTCACTCATTTAATTAATTATTGAATAAATATTTCTCCAAAAGAAACATATTCATTTTAATACCGTAAAACGATCTATATTAATTCCATAGTATTTACAGAACTATAATTAATCAATCTGCCTATCGAAAACCTTTTTACCTACTGCCATGACACATAAATGCCGGAAATGCAATTCAATAATTGTAGAGCCACTACCCAAAGGCGCAATAACGCAAAGCCTGTTTTTTTGGGTGCCGATAAGGAAATACCTATGCTACAATTGCCTTAGAAAATTCCACTGGTTCGGGCTTTAAGCTTTGCTACTATTTACCTGATGTGGAAATGCGCTATCCCTTTTGTCGCGTTTAGCCCCTTATATTGTCCTGAGCCAACCCTTTATTACTGGTTGTTGTATCGTAAGTTCGTACAATAACCTTATAATGAACATGAAAACCGTATTCGACAAGGCAACCCGCGATGAACTCATCAGCCGGATGGGCACACTTAATGAACACAGCACTGCACAGTGGGGTAAAATGAATATTTACCAGATGCTGAAACATTGCACCCTGGCTGAGGAAATGTACCTGGGCAAGCAAAAGTATCCGCGGGTATTTTTGGGCCGTTTATTTGGTAAAATAGCTTTGAAAAATTTGCTGAAGGATGAAAAACCCATGGGCCGCAACGCACCCACCAGCCCTGCATTTATAGTAAGCCAAACCAGCGGCGATGTTGCCGCCGAGCAGAATAAATGGATAGCACTTACTGAAGAATATGCTGAATATCCAGATTTAGAGCTTGAACACTGGTTCTTTGGTAAAATGACAAAAGAACAAATCGGCCAGTTTGTTTATAAACATACCGATCATCATTTGAGGCAGTTTAATAGTTAGGATTATCTGGTGATATACTTGAAACCGGTAAAGCTTTTCTATGTATAAGCATGCAACCCGAAATAAATACCAATGCCGAAAATATACACAACACGATGTAATACGGTTCACCAAACAGTTCCAAAAATCCCTGCTTATTTTTTGGCAGGAACAAAAACATTGAAGCAGCGGTGTTGATGGTCATATGTATGATCATCCCCGGGATGACGGATTGTGTTTTGTAAAAAACCCAACCTAAAAATAAACCACCACAAAATGCCGGTAAGGCTTGCCAGGGATTCATATGTATGGCACCAAAAAATATTGCTGAAATTAAAATAGCTTTATCAGGCGGATAATTTTTTAATAAGCCTTTCAATATTATACCACGGCATAGTATTTCTTCCAGTATAGGGGCAGCAATAACAACTGCAATAAGAGAAAAAGGATCTTTTTTAATCATCCTGTCAAAAAACTGCTGAGTAGCGTCAGACATCGGTATCAAATTCGAGACGCGTTCCAGACCAACAGCCAAAGCCAATGTACTGACAATAACCACGGGCACAAGCCAGCCTTGTATTTTATTAAAACTGAAATTAAAAGACGAAACCTGTTTGCTCTTCTTAACCGCATACCTGATGGTAAGCAGCAGTATAATAACATAGGATGTCATGGTCAGAAATGACTCTAACAAAGGCAAATGCAATTGTTTGGTATTAACAATAAAAACACCTTCAATTAGCCCTCCAATAAACATGTAAAAAAGCAACACGAAAAACAACGTGAAAAGTGTTTTTAGGTCGGGATATGCAGGTTTCACAAGAATTTGGGAATCAATTTGATCCTCAATTAGTATACCTTCCGGTTCATTGTTATCCATTCACAAATATTATTAAACTTGCTCTTTGTTGGTGTTGTCACCAACAAATCTAACAGGCTAAATTTTTAACTCACGAAGGAATAAATATCGGTTTGTTGGTGACAACACCAACAAAGAGCGCAGTTAAAATTTATACCATATAATCACTCCTCTGCTCTCCTACCGCATCGCCGACATTGGCATCGGCATATCGCCCATATTCATTTTAAAATTATACTTTTTTAAATGAATGATATTGAACTTATCACTATTTTCGGTTATGCCCAAAAACTGATTCGGCATAACATTTTTAAAGTGCTGTACCGTGCCGCTGCCTGCCCAGCGGATCTCAATATCATCAATCACTTTAGCCTGCCCAATGCCCAGCTCCTGCCGCAGTGGCGACGAACCAAAACTGCCGCCCGAGTTCACATCTTTATAAACGCTGCGCTGCACGCCGTTTTCAGTAAAAGTGAGTTTAATGCGCGAG
>Ga0206832_10227_pt1 | contig 12532 bp, 8 predicted proteins | sample Alteio_BWOrgCont_74_FD_152896 | JGI IMG/M metagenome (GOLD analysis project Ga0206832, IMG submission 152896) | Enriched cells from forest soil in Barre Woods Harvard Forest LTER site, Petersham, Massachusetts, United States -... | ecosystem: Environmental > Terrestrial > Soil > Temperate forest >... | reverse complement strand
CAGCCCTACTTTTAAGTAGTTGATATCTTCATCATGGATAGTTACCGATGGGCCTGTTAGTTGAACATCGGTAAGTGTGCGTTCAGCATCCCATGGGAAAGTTTTTATCAGGTCGAGGGTTTCATCAAGGTTTCTTACTTGTTCATCAGAAAATTCACCTTTCTCGTAAGTTTTGTGCTGGAGCTTTGATATAAATTCGGGCATTCAGGTTATTAGATTTAAAGCACTAATCTAATATTTTTTAGCGTAAGCGTGGACGCTTGCAGTAAATAACGTTGAAGCGTAGACGCTTCAACGGGCGATGAAAAATGACAAAGAGTTAAGCAGCGTTGGTCTTTACAACTGCCTGCTGCTCATCATATTCACGCTGCAATGCCCTTGCAGTTTGTGTACTGCCATCATGGCTCCAGCCCGGCGGATTAAAAAAATATTTGAATTTATTAACAAAGCCGGGCGCTTTCCGGGCATCATGCAGCAGAGCTTTCCACTCGTGGAAAAGTACATTTACCGGGCCCATATCTTCGGGTTGATGGGTAAGTCCGTATTTGATGGGCTCGGGCAGGTTTTCTTCGTGAAAAGTGTTGAAGATCCTATCCCAGATAATCAACAGCATACCCATATTCTTATCAAGGTAGGGTATGTTTGATGCATGGTGCACCCTGTGGTGAGACGGCGTTACAAAGATCCAACCATACCATTTTGGCAACGGGACATTATATTGTGTATGCACCAGGTTGCCATAAAGCTGTGTTATAAGGTAGGCGTATAAAATATTTATAGGGTCAAAACCCATCAGCGCCAGCGGTAAATAAAAGAATACACGGTATAAAGGCTCAAAAACAGTAGAGCGGAAACCGGTAGTTAAGTTAAAATGTTCCGACGAATGATGTGTAACATGCACCGCCCAAAACATGCGCGAGTAATGGCCCACGTAATGCAGCACCCAGTATAAAAAGTCCTGTGTTACAATCAGCGCAACCCAATAGATTAATGCGTTATGTATTACAAACAATTTGAATTGATAGGTGAAACTCAGGATAAAAAAGATACTGCCGTTTACAGCCAGGTTTAATAGAAAGGCCAGGCTGGTTAAGTAAATATTGGTAAGCGTATCACGTTTCTCGTAATATTTACGGTTTTCGCGATAGCTCAGCCACATTTCAACCAGTGTTAATACAACCAGCAGGGTAATCAGTACAATTACAGCGTCATTCCTTGGGGTGAGGGAATTCATTTAATTATAATGTTGCGTAAAAAGCTAAACTGTTACAAAGTTCGGCTTCGGTGCAGATATTATCAATACTATAATAACCTATTTGTGTAAGCAGGGTGCAATTTATTTTGCCGTTCTGGTTTTTCTTGTCCTTTTGCATCAACGCGAATAACTCCGCGTTTGCCGATTCTTCCAGCAGATATTTAGGGTATAAACTGGTGATCACATCTACTATTTCATTCAACTCGGCCTCGCTCAAACCCAGTTTTTTGTGCGATAACCATGCTTCGCATACCATACCTATAGCAATAGCTTCGCCGTGTGAAAGCGCTGTGCCGTCATCTTTTAATATAGAATAGGTCTCCACTGCATGACCAACGGTATGGCCAAAGTTCAGGGCTTTGCGGATCCCGTTCTCTTTCGGATCCTCAATAACTACTTTGTTTTTTATTTCGATAGAGTGATAGATCAGCTCAACTGATGGAAAAGTAAGGTCGCTGTTTTTAAGCTGGTTCCAGTAATCGCCATCAACAATTAAACCGTGTTTAAGCATCTCGGCCAGGCCGGAGAGGATCTGCCTTTCGGGCAGCGACTTTAAAAACCCATAGGCAATAAACACCGCTTTTGGCTGTGTAAATGTGCCGATGATATTTTTTATGCTATCAATATCAATACCTGTTTTGCCACCAACCGAAGCATCAACCTGCGAAAGCAGGGTAGTAGGCACGTGTACAAAATCGATCCCGCGTTTAAATGTAGAGGCTGCAAAACCACCCAGGTCGCTGATTACACCACCGCCAAGATTTACCATCAGGCTTTTGCGGTCGGCGCCAAAATCAATCAGCATTTTCCATATGCCTATGCAAAAATCAATATCCTTGCTTTCTTCACCAGCGTTTATTTCAATAATATCGTAATTATCAATATCGCCCAGCTTTTCTTTAACTAATGGTAAGCAGTATTGAGCAGTATTCTCATCGGTTAAAATAAAAAACCGGGAGTAACCACCTGTTTTTACAAAGTTTACCAGCTCGTCTATACTATTATCAAAATAAATAGGGTAATCGATGCTCTTAATCGTATCTAAATGAAGCGTATCCATAATTATATAACCATGATTTTTTGATCCCTGAATTCTATTACATCGCCGGGTTTAACCTTTAGGCGCTTACGGTAATCTACTTGCCCGTTATACTTAACTTCGCCCTCTGTCACAACTATTTGTGCTTCGCCACCTGTTTGCACCAGGTTGGCCGCCTTTAGTAATTGTATCAATGGGATATAGTCGCCTGTAACTTTAAATTCTATCATGGAGGCGCAAAAATAAACTATTCGCAGAATAATGAATTATAATAGTTAGTTTTTCTACTTTTGTATTTATGCTTTCGAACGTAACTGACCTCAAAGCATCTCCTGTAACTACGCTTTCGTTTGAAAATACGGAGATAGCTTTTCGACATGCAACCAATTATGAGCTCAAACGCGCCTATTGGTTGTTCCGGATCATTAATGTAAATTTTTTAGTAAAGATCGGTCCTCCCGTTACAAACTTCGCTATTAACATAGGTTTACCTATTAAAGGAATTATAAAAGCAACCATTTTTAAGCACTTTTGCGGTGGTGAAACCATTACCGAATGCGATAGCACCATAAAAAAGTTATACGCTGGCGGCGTGGGCACCATATTAGATTATTCTATTGAAGGTGAAGACGATGAAAAGGTATTTGATAATACCTGCGATGAGATCATCCGCACCATAGTCCGCGCATCAGGCGATAAAGCTGTACCAATTACCGTATTTAAAGTAACAGGCGTAGGTCGTTTTTCTTTGTTGGAGAAACTGGACGAAGGCCTTGCACTAACTACTGTTGAGCAGGAAGAATGGCAAAAGGTACAGGCACGCGTGTTTGCTATTTGCGAAAAAGCCTATAACACAGGTATTCCGGTAATGATTGATGCCGAAGAAACATGGATCCAAAAAACCATTGACCAACTGGCCCTAAACATGATGGCCCGTTTTAACAAAGAAAAAGCCATTGTTTATAATACCTACCAAATGTATCGTCATGATAAGTTGGAATCTATAAAACTAGATTACAGCGAGGCCGTTGCAGGCGGATTTATTTTAGGCGCCAAAATAGTTCGTGGTGCATACATGGAAAAAGAGCGTAAACGTGCCGAAGAAAAAGGCTACCCATCGCCTATACAACCAAGTAAAGAGACCACCGACATTGACTATGATAACGCTTTAAGGTTTTGTGTTGATCATGTAGATGGCATTGCCATAGTAGCCGGTACCCATAATGAGGAAAGCTGCCGATTACTGGCCGATTTGCTGAATGAAAAGCACGTAGACCCTAAAAATTCGCATATCTATTTCTCCCAATTACTAGGCATGAGCGATAACCTTAGCTTTAACCTTGCCAATGCTAATTACAACGTTGTTAAGTATGTGCCTTACGGGCCTATAAAAGCTGTGCTGCCATACCTTTTTCGCCGTGCACAGGAAAACACTGCTATTGCCGGGCAAATGAGCCGCGAGTTGGGTTTGATTGTGAAGGAGAAGAAAAGGAGAGGCTTGTAAAGGACGGTGAATCAGAATAAATGTCATTGCGAGGAGGAACGACGAAGCAACCTCGTCGCGTTCAATATGCAAGCGACGAGATTGCCACGCTATCGCTCGCAATGACAAACAAAAAAGAAACTAATCCCCATCCTCAGTACTAAACAAATACGTCCTTGCATTCTCCACCGGCAGGCTGATCATATCACCCCGGCCCATTTGCCACCAGAAGTGCAGGCGCGGTTTATCGGCATTGCCTATTTCGTTCATCGAATCTGAATCGTATAAACGGCCATTTACCATTACATATTTTATTTTCTCCGTATTGCGGATCTCTTCAAGCGGGTTGGCATTTAATACGATCAGATCGGCCAGTTTGCCAATCTCCAACGATCCAATTTCCTTATCCATACCTAAATAGGAAGCTCCGTTCATGGTAGCGCAGCGAAGAACCTCCATAGGTGTCATACCGCCCTGGGCCAGCATCCACATTTCCCAATGCGCGCCGTAGCCCTGCAATTGCCCGTGCGAGCCCATATTTACCTTTGTGCCACCATCGCTGATCTGTTTAACATACTTAGAAATCTCTATATGTCCGTAATCGCCATATTCAGATTCTGTTCTGCGGCGCGAGCGGGCATCAACAATAAACTGTGGTACAAAGTTCAGCAGGTGCTGGTTTTTCCAAACCTCAAGGCGATCGTACCAATAGTTTTCGCCAAACTGGGTGCCATAGCTCACTATTAAAGTAGGTGTATAGCCCGATTTGCTGTTGTTCCAAAATGATTTTACATCTTTATAAACAGGCCAAACAGGTATGTTATGCTCAATGCCGGTATGCCCGTCGGCAATCATGTTCATGTTGGTTTCAAAAGTCGAGCCTCCTTCAGGTACAACTTCCATTTGCAGTTCTCTCGCGGCAGCAATAATTTCCTGGCGCTGCTCACGGCGGGGCTGATTGTAACTTTTTACCGAGAAAGCACCAACTGCCTTTAGCCTGCGCAGATGCGAACGTGCATCATCCAAACTATTTATTACGGCCTTAAAATCACCATCGGCACCGTATAAAATGGTACCTGTGGAGTAGATCCTCGGGCCAACCATATGGCCTGCCTTTACCATTTCAGCCTGACTAAATACCATCTCGGTATTGGTAGATGGGTCATGCGCGGTTGTTACACCGTAAGCCAGGTCAGCATAATAATTCCAGTCCTGCTGCGGCGAAATACCATCAGGACTTGGGTGTAAATGCGCATGCACATCAACCAGGCCCGGCATAATGGTTTTGCCTGCAATATCATATACTTTGGCATCAGCAGGTATTTGTACTTCTTCGTTTTTGCCAACGGCTATAATTTTATTTTGGTCGATCACAATGGTTCCATTTTCAATCACCTGGTCGTCTTTCATGGTGATGATCCGTGCGTTTTTGAAAGCTATTTTGCCTGTCGGAACATCGGTTTTTAGCTTCAGTCCTATGTCTGTGCTTGCTGTATCTGCAGGGTTAAACTTATCGCCAATAGCAGTGCTGATATCCCGTACATAATACCTCGGGCCCAGCGTCCACATTAGTTTTTGGCTGTCCTTGCTCCAGTGCAAATAGGTGCCGGCATCTTTCGTTAGTTTGGTTAAGGGAATAGCCTTGTTGTTTTGTGAAAGATCCTGCGGGCTACCGGTTGTAACCATAGGTGTTATGTAGCAATTGAACAGTTCGGTAAAAGCCATCCATTTACCATCGGGACTAGGATTAAATTGCGTAGCGTATTTAGAAGTATATAACGTACGCTGATTGGCGCCGCTTACATCCATTACTTTAAAGGCCTTTTTATCGCCATCGTTGCTCTGGTAATAGATCTTTGAGTCATCAGTTGAGAACTGAGGGTTGATGCAATCGTTAACAATCATTTGCGGGATACCACCGGTTGCTGGTATAATATAGATACCCGGGTTCTCGCCAAAGGCAAAACCTGATATCTCATTTCCTACGCCTTTAACATAAACTATCTTATCGCCTTTGTTGTTAAATTTTGGGGTGTAATAGAACCCCTTATCGATAGTGAGGCGGGTAACAATATGCGTAGTTAAGTCGATGTGATTAATGGATGCTTTTAACTCATCCGTCCAATCAATATAGATTAATGATTTACCATCAGGGCTAAACTGCGGAGAGTATTCAAGGTCGGTAGTGTTGGTGATGCGGGTGGGTACGCCATCGGGCAGGGTTTTGGTGTAAATATAGCCTGCCGCATTAAAAGCAACCGTTTTACCATCGGGCGATGTTGTGATTTCACGGATCATTTTTGCAGAAAACTCGTCCTGGAAAACCTTTTGCTGGTAATGCAGCGCATCACTAATAGTTTGTGTTGATGTTACATCAAACGGAACTGGCGTGGTATTTAGCGTAGTAATATCCATGTGCCATATTTTGCCTTTAGCGTAAAATATAAGACCCTTGCTATCAGGTGTCCATGCAAAATTAGGGTATACGCCAAAAATGGCCCATGTTTCCTGCTGATCGTGCGACAGGTCATCATAAACGGGCCATTCTTCGCCTGTGGCTATATTGTGCAGATAGATCTCCGATTTTAAGCGAACCCGTTTTACAAAAGCCATCAGTTTACCATCTGGCGAAAGCTGTGGCCTGCACGCGCCGCCTGTACCTCCTGCTACGGTAGTTATTTCTCCGGTTTCACGGTTTAGTTTTTTTATAGCATAGATGCCCTGGTTAGGGTCCTTATTATATTGAAAGTTAGGGCCGGGGGTAACATCCTCGCTCCAATAAACAAACTTACCATCGGGCGATACCACAGGCTCGCCTGCATCCTGTTCATCATCTTTGCGTTTGGTGAGCTGTATGCCATCGCCGCCCGCTTTATTATATAACCATATTTCACCTGCGCCTAATGAACGGGTATTGGTAAAATGCTTGCGTGCCACCAGGTATTGCCCGTCGGGTGTCCATGAGGCGTTGTTTAACAGCCTGAAAGATTCTTTTGTAATCGCGTGCTTATCACTGCCATCACTATTCATCACCCATATATTGTCGCCGCCATCTTTGTCGCTGGTATAGGAGATCTGTTTGCCATCCGGACTAAACCTCGGTTGTATTTCCCATGCTTTGCCGCCAGCCAGCAGGGTTGCCTTGCCACCATCTATCGGGAGGTTATAGATATCGCCTAACAGATCAAACACAATTGTTTTACCATCCGGACTAACATCTAAATTCATCCAGGTGCCTTCATCGGTAGCAATAGTAACTTTTTTTGACTGACCGGGAGGGGTTTCAACATTCCATTTCTGGGCATTTACTATAGTTGCAGATAACAGTAATATTAGGGAGAGGCAGGTGAACTTCATTATTATAATAATATGATTACGTTGCGAAGATAAAACTATTGAAGTAATCGGAAGGTTTTGATATTGTCATTAAATTATTTGGTGAGTGGTTGATTTAGTTGATTAGGTGAATGGTTTTGGAGAGCGTCATTGCTAGCATAGCGCGGCAACCTCGTCGCGTTCAATGTGCAAGCGACGAGGTTGCCGCGTCGTCCCTCCTCGCAATGACATATTTAAGTATTCGTTTATTTCCCTGCACAACTTCCGCTAATCCACTTTCCACTTAATTCTTATCTTCGCAATTAGTAAAAAACATAATATAACGCATCAACTACTCACTTAATCCAACCCAATCAACCACTCACCCAGAAAATGACCACCCACGAGCTCCTTAAACAATATTGGAATCACGATACCTTCCGGCCTATGCAGGAGGAGATCATAAAATCCGTATTGCTGGGGCATGATACTTTAGCGCTATTGCCAACAGGCGGGGGGAAGTCGGTTTGTTTCCAGATACCAGCCTTGGCTAAAGAGGGAATCTGTATAGTGGTATCGCCATTGATAGCCTTGATAAAAGACCAGGTTGAGGGGTTGAAAGCCAAAGGCATTGATGCCGTATCTATAGTATCGGGCATGAGCAAGCGGGAGATAGACCTGGCGCTGGATAACTGTATTTATAACCCGGTTAAGTTTTTGTACCTCTCGCCCGAGCGGTTGTTATCAGAGCTGGTGCAGGAGCGTATCAAATACATGAAAGTGAACCTCATAGCGGTTGATGAGGCGCATTGTATATCGCAATGGGGTTATGATTTTCGCCCGCCGTATCTGCATATCGCTGATCTGCGCGATTTGCACCCGGATGTTCCCGTGTTGGCACTTACTGCTACTGCTACAGCCGAGGTTAGGGAGGACATTCAGCAGAAACTACGATTTACCAGGCCAAACGTTTTTCAAAAAAGTTTTGAGCGCCGTAACATCAGCTACGTAGTGATGAACGAGGAAAACAAGCTGCGCAAACTGCTTGATATTGCCAAAGGTGTAAAAGGCAGTGGCATTGTATATGTACGCAGCCGTAAGGAAACTGCGGAGATAGCCAAATTTTATAATGAAAATGGCATTAAGGCTGATTTTTATCATGCAGGTTTAGATGTGGAAGTGCGTTCCAAAAAGCAGGATAACTGGATCAGGAACCATACCCGTGTTATTGTAGCAACAAGTGCCTTTGGGATGGGGATTGATAAGGCCGATGTACGCTTTGTGATCCATAAGGATCTGCCGGAGAGTTTGGAAGCTTATTACCAGGAAGCCGGCAGGGGAGGGCGTGATGAGCAAAAAGCTTATGCGGTGCTGTTGTATAGTCCGGCGGATAGGTATAAGGAGGAAAAGAAGTTTGAGCTGAACTTTCCATCGATAGAAGAAATAAAACGTATATATCATTGTTTAGCCAATTATTACCAGCTGGCCTACGGCGCGGGTGAAGGTATAAGTTTCGACCTTGATATCGGCGATTTTTGCGCCCGCTATAAGCTGGATGCTATAAAAACACTCAGTGCCCTTAAGTTTTTGGAGCAGGATGAATATGTAAGCTTTAACGAGAGCGTGTTTTTGCCGTCCCGTTTTAGGTTCGAGGTGTTTAATGAGCAGTTGTACAACTTCCAGATCCAAAACCCAGGCTGGGATCCTTTTATAAAAACACTTTTACGCTCTTACGGCGGGGCATTTGATAATTATGTGCGGTTACGGGAGTTCGACCTATCCAAACGAAGTCACATGAGCACCCAGCAGGTGATTGAAGGGCTTAACAAGCTGCAGGAATACGGTATACTGAACTATTTGCCACAAACAGATCATCCGCAGGTAACCTGGATAAAGCCACGCATGGATGCTGACAACCTCTATATAAATAAAGCTTATATCGAAACCCGCAAGACTAACTACCGCAATAAAATTGAAGCGGTGTTTGCCTACTCGTTGCATCGCCGTTGCCGCAGCCAGATGTTGCTGGCTTATTTTGATGAAACCAATGCTCCCAAATGCGGTATTTGTGATATCTGTCTCGAAGAAAAACGTGAGCGGAACGCTGATGAAATAGGCGATGTGATCACCAATGAAATAGTAGAACTGCTCAGCGTTTCATCACTCGATGCTTCGGAGCTGATCACCAGCCTGAAAAGTGGCGTTGAAAAGGAACGGATTGAAACCATCCGTATGCTGCTTGACGCCGGGAAGATCAAGAGTGATGGGGTGGTGTATTATCTTTAAACCAGTATTCTCAGGATTTTTTTGATTGGCAGGATGTGGATAGCTCCACATATATCTTCATGCGTCATAGCTTAATGTTTCAATAGCCTAGGTGATTTGTAATCAATTTCCTTCTTTTCATAGCAGTTAATAAGATTTAATAAACAGTTAATCGTTTTATTAACCCATTTTTTATACCTCCGAGGCTATCCTTGTCCTCTGGTTATCGCTTCCAATTGCATAACTATAACCAATTAAACATAAACCGCATTAATTATGAAAACAACATTTACCAACTATGGTAATGCAAAAACATTTACCATGAAAAACATGATGAACACATTTCTTATCGCCCTGGGCTTTTTATCTATGAGTTGTAATAAAAGCTCCGGTTACCTGCCACCGCCGCAAAAACTCACCCCGGTAAAAACTACAACTACCGCACCTCCCAAAAACTTTACTACTGCCGACGCTACTACCGCTTATACGGCTTTTAACAAATATTTCTATAGTTCATCGGCTAAGCTTTATTATAGCTCGACAGCAAAAAGTAGCTTAGGCGCTATATGGACACAGGCCATCTACTGGGACCTGGCTATGGATGTATATCAACGTACCAACGATCCCGCACAAATGACCATGATCAACAACATATATGCAGGTGCCGTAACTCAGTACGATAACTATAACTGGAGCAACGCTACCGACTGGTTTATTTATGACGATATGATGTGGTGGGTAACGGCCCTGGCCCGGGCTAACCAGTTAACGGGTAATGCTACCTATCTGCAGCAGTCAATAGCTGGCTTTAACCATGTTTGGGCCGGCTCATATGACCCTGTTGATGGCGGTATGTTCTGGGATTTTCAGCACAGCGGTAAAAATGCCTGTATAAATTACCCTACGGTGATTGCTGCTGTTCGCCTGTACCAGATCACTAAGGATACCACATACCTGGCAAAAGCAAAGTCGATTTACGCATGGGCAAAAACAAATCTGGTTAATCCTGCCAATGGCGAGGTTGCCGATCATAAGATAGGTAATGGCGCTCCGGGCTACCAGGATTATACGTATAACCAGGGTACGGCAATCGGCGCAGCAGTTATGTTATACGATGTAACAAAGGATGCTTCATACATTACCGATGCCACAGCTTATGCCGATTACACCAAAAATAACATGTGTACCAATGGCCTGTTACCAGCCGAAGGCGATTTTAATGAGCAGGGGGTAATGAAATCAATTTTCGCGCAGTATATCATGATGCTGATAAATGATGGCGGCCAAAAACAGTACCTGAGCTGGGTACAGCAAAACGCTAACACCGGCTGGCAAAACCGCGATGCTGCTCGCAACCTAACTTACAGGGATTACAGTGTAGCCTGCCCAACCGGCGATATACAATCATACGAAGGCAGCAGTGTAGTTACCTTTATGCAGATTTGCCCGCCAAGTAATTAAGCGTAAATACTCACAACCATCTTTCGAGCATTATTGCGTACGAAGTAATCTCTAAACTTACAGAGCCACTTTACAAGTTGGACCTGCTTATGTAGAGATTGCTTCGTACCTCGCAATGGCGCTTTTTATAAAACTCGCTTCAATAACACACCCCTAACCCCTCTCAAGAGAGTAATAGCCCATCATATGACAGATTGGTTTTATTGATACCTTTTTTGTTCCCGCAGCGGTCTCTCGCAGAGGACCCTGCGCACGCATGCAAAACGTTCAGTCCATCCCACAACCGCGCAGGGTCCTCTGCGAGAGACCGCTGCGAAGACTTGTTAATATAAAATATATCGTACTGTCTTTTCATGGGCTATTACTCTCAAGAGGGGAACTTTCCGCATTCGCACATCTGCATATCCGCACATTTGCACATCATAAAATAAAAATTCTTCCGCATTTCACCGATGTTTTTACCGGGCTTACCGATATAATCGGGGTGTACGTCTATTAGGGCAAATGTAGCTGTAACGTTTGCTGGCGGGTGACTGTCTTATTGGTGTATTTAATAACAGAAATGAATCACAACAATTTGACAATCAAAAAAATAAATATCATGAAAACTAAAGCATTCACCCTTATAGCTATTGCAGCATTAGCTTTTGGAACAGTAAATTTCACCAACGCAGCTACCGTTGAAAACAATAAAGAAGTTAGCACTACCTTAACCAGCGTAAGCAAGATCAATAACATTGAGGTACGCGGAAATGTTGAAGTATTTGTATCTGACGGCTCAGCCGATGCAGTAAAAGTTTACAACCGTTATTATGCCGAAAACGCGGTAGTACAAAACGTAAACGGTACTTTAAGGATCTCATCATACAAAGCCGAAAAACTGGTAGTATGGGTTACTGCTAAAGATTTAAGAGGCATCAGCGCTTATGATAACTCAGTAGTTAAATCATTCGGTAAATTAGCTGAGATAGGTTTAGATGTTGCTTTGTATGATAACGCATCAGCCCAGCTTGACCTGGATGCTTACAGCGCCAACATTAACGTAAACGACCATGCTAAAGCCGACCTTGCAGGTAACGTTAACGAGTGCGATTTAAATTACAGCAACATTACTACTGTAAACCAATCACAATTGGTAGCTGAGCACTTAACCAAAACAGTTAAAGTAATAAAGGCCCACAAAACTCAAACCGACGAAATAGCAGAGTTATAATCAGCACTTTTGCAAAAGTTCAATCATATAGTCAGGAGCTACGACCCACGGGCCGTAGCTTTTTTTATTTATAATGTAACATCCTTTGTATATTAGTGGTCATATAGGCTCAACAATAAAAATAAACTATACCATCATGAAAAAAGGATTTAATTATATTATACTGTTTATTGCAGTGGTTTCAATAGCTGCGGGAGCATCGTCATGCAGGTTTCGCTGTGTGCATGGTTCAGGCCATCAGATCAGCGAAACACGTAATGTTGCGGCTTTTACCAAACTAGATGTATCGGGCGGGTTTAACCTGGTGCTGAAGCAGGATAGCTCAACAAAGCTTACTATTACAGCCGATGATAATTTGCTTAAATATGTTAAAACTAATGTAGAGAATGGCGTACTGCACATCTACACAAAAAAAAATATGTGCAACAGTGGCCCAATGATTGTGCATATAGGCATACGTGATTTGGAGGAAATTAAAGGATCAGGCGCTATTGAAGTTAC
>Ga0206832_10226_pt1 | contig 12536 bp, 7 predicted proteins | sample Alteio_BWOrgCont_74_FD_152896 | JGI IMG/M metagenome (GOLD analysis project Ga0206832, IMG submission 152896) | Enriched cells from forest soil in Barre Woods Harvard Forest LTER site, Petersham, Massachusetts, United States -... | ecosystem: Environmental > Terrestrial > Soil > Temperate forest >... | reverse complement strand
TTTGGCCAAAGATGCAGGGCTTACTGTTGATGAAGGACGCTATCAAGTGTTGGAGCAAGAGGCCAAGGAAAGATCTAGAAGCGTGCATAAAACCTCGCATCAGATCGCTTCTGAGAATTTATTTGAAGACTTTGTCGCAAAAAATGGTGCTAGCGAATTCCTTGGATACACGCAACATTCTGCTCCTGGCAAGATCAAAGCTTTGGTTGTCGATGGAGCTTTTGTCAATGAGATGCATACAGGACAGGAAGGGATCGTTGTGTTGGATAAAACGCCATTTTATTCTGAAATGGGTGGTCAGATGGGTGACATGGGAACTCTTGAAGCACAAAATGCCATATTCACTGTCACAAACTGTCAGTCTCCATTCAAAGGCGTTATTGCCCATGTTGGCAAGGTTGAAAGTGGGACGTTAAAACTCGAGCAAACAGTGACAGCATCGATAGATAAGGTCCGCCGTCAGAAAATTGCCAACAACCACACAGCAACGCATTTATTGCATTGGGCTCTTCATGTTGTTTTGGGTGAGCATATCAAACAGGCAGGTTCTGTCGTAGAACCTATGCGACTACGTTTTGACTTCAGTCACCATAAGGCATTGACGAAGGAGGAAATCAATAAAATTGAAGACCTCATCAATGAGAAAATTCGTGAAAATGCCGCTGTGAAAAATTATGAGCTATCTTATGAAGAAGCCCAAAAACGACAGGATATCAAACAATTTTTCGGTGAGAAATACGGTTCTGTCGTCCGTGTCGTCGACATAGGCTACTCGAAAGAGCTGTGCGGCGGAACGCATATCAACGCTGTAGGCAACATCGGACTCTTTAGAATTGCCAAAGAAAGCAGCATTGCTGCAGGTATACGCCGTATTGAAGCCGTCACCGGTGAGGAAGCCGAATTGCTTCATCGTCAAAGTGATATTCTCATTGACGACATTGCTGCAGCACTGAAAGTTTTGCCGTCGAAACTGATGGAACGGGTGGAGAAGCTCCTTGAAGAGAACAAAGATCTCGCTTTGCAAGTCAAAACGGCGAAAAAAGGACAACTCGCAGATTTAGCTGCAAATTTGGTTAAAAAAGCTGAATTAGTGAATGGTAAGCATCTAATTGCCGCAGAACTTGCTGTCGCACCGGATGAAATACGCTCTGTCGCTGACGAGATCATGATAAAACTCCCTTCAGGAATCGTTATCCTCGCAGCAAAAAATGAAGACAAATGTCAATTGATCGTACGTGTATCTGACGATCTCGTTGCTAAGGGAACGAAGGCGATAGAGATTATTCAGATGTTAGCTCCGATCGTTGAAGGAACAGGTGGTGGAAAGGCCAACAGTGCTCAAGCAGGTGGGAAGGCTCCACATAAAATTGCTGAGGCATTGATTAAGGCTCGAGGGATTGTGTAGTGTTTGATGAAATCTTGCAAAGTGAAAAACTTCGCGAGCTGCAGCATGCTCTGCAGAATAATGAATCTGTCCTTATAGAAGATTTGTGGAATGCCCCGAAAGCGCTCGTTGCTGCCCTGGCGCAGAAGGCTTCAGGGAAACATGTGCTTATTCTCACGGGTGCAAGCCAAGAGGAGGTTCGCCTCTACCACGACTTTGCTTTTTTCACAGAAAATCCTGTCCTCGACTTTCCCGCTTGGGAGACATTACCCACGGAGAATATAGCGCCTAGTCCGGACATTGTTGGCGAGCGTTATCATGCATTGCGTGAACTCTCGACAGCAAAGCAACCGCACATTATTTTGAGTAGTTTGCAGGCATGTTTGCAGAAAATTATTATTCCTAAAAATTTTGAAGATTTATATATCCATCTCGTTAAAGGAAAATCCTATCCATTTGACGCTTTAATCGAGAAGCTTAAGAAAATGGGATACCAGCGGACTTCTCTTGTGAGTGATAAAGGACAGTTTGCTGTGCGTGGTGGTATCATCGATATCTTTCCCGTATCTTCGCCGGATCCACATCGACTTGAATTTTGGGAAGATGAATTGGAATCGATGCGTGTGTTTGATCCAATTGGACAGAAGTCTGTTAGGCAAGTTGAAGCCGTTGAGATAACTCCTGCGCAGGAACTTGAATTACTTGAAGGTTCTTCAAAACTTGGCACCATTTTGGACTATCTAGGACCCAATACCATTATCGTTTTTGATGATCTGCTTGCCTTAGAAGATCGTTATAGTTCAATGATTGCTATAGCAGGAACGAAGTCGAAATCTTTTGCCGGCATTGAAGATTTTCTTGATAGCGCAGCATCGCTGCAGCAGATTTTTTGGTGTCAGCAATCCATTGAAGAACTCAGTGAAGTCCACGTAGCAAAGAAAGATAGAGGCAATTTTTATTCGACATCTGCGCCTATGCAGTCGATTGAATTTCAGATGTTCAATCGCGATTTAAAAGCGAAGCGTTGGGTGGCGCCATTTTCGACGATAGGGGATCGTTTGTATCCTGAGATTGAGGACAGCAATCTTTTGACAGGGCAAGAGATCATGGAAGGGCTTGGCAAGCTACGACAAAGCGACGTGCATCTTCATGTATTATGTGGAAGTGAACTTGAAGAAACAAACTTTCACAAGCGTTTGCTTGATGCTAATATCACTTTGCCACGCCATGTGACATTCCGTATTGGATATCTCTCTAATGGAATTGTTTTTGAAGACATTCCGGTGATCATCATGCCACTGACAGAAATCACAAAGCGGTATAAAATCCGACGTCAAAAGCTTCGCAGCACCTACCACACCGCTTCAACAGATACTTTCGATCTTTCTCCGGGGGAAATGGTTGTTCATTTTAATAATGGGATTGGCCGCTATCTTGGAATAGAGAAGAAATTGAATCATAACGGCATTCCCAATGAATTTTTTATCATTGAATATGCCAATAATGCCAAGCTATTTGTTCCATTGAATCAAGCGCATCTCATCACAAAATATATCGGCGCCAGTGAGGAAATCCCTTCAATGCATACGCTTGGGGAAAATCGTTGGAAAAAGAAACGTGAGCACGCTGAAAAAGCAATTTTGGAATATGCTGCAGACCTATTAGAACTGTATGCACGTAGGGAGCTCAGTGGGGGATTTACTTTCAGTGAAGATAGTCCGGATATGGCTGCATTTGAGGAGGATTTTCCTTATGTTGAAACAGAAGATCAATTGGCGGCAGTTGCAAGTATCAAAACGGATATGGTGTCGGCGAAATCGATGGATCGTCTGGTATGCGGTGACGTGGGATATGGAAAAACGGAAGTTGCGATGCGTGCAGCGTTTAAAGCTGTCGCTGATGGCCGCAAACAAGTGGCTGTATTGGTACCTACAACGGTGCTTGCGATGCAACATTATGAAAATTTTGTCGATCGATTTAGGAATTTCCCTGTTAATATTGGCGTTCTCTCCCGTTTTCGATCTGCAAAACAGATAAAAGAGACAATCGAAGGAGCTAAAAATGGCACTATCGATATTGTGATAGGAACACATCGTATCATCAGCGAAGACGTGCACTTCAAGGATCTTGGACTGATCATCATCGATGAAGAACAGCGTTTTGGCGTGAAGGCCAAAGAGCATCTTAAACGCATTAAAGTCGGAGTGGATTGTTTAACCCTATCTGCTACACCGATTCCACGGACTCTCTATATGTCGCTTATTGGTGCTAGAGATATGTCAGTGATTAATACACCGCCGCAAGATCGTTTGCCGATTACAACGGCCATTGTCGAGCCTAATGATCAAGTGATAAAAAATGCATTGTTGCGTGAATTATCGCGTGATGGACAAGTTTTCATTATCCACAATCGTGTTGAGACCATCTTTGACTACGCCGCGCACATTCAGAAATTACTTCCAAAAGCGCGTATTGTGATTGCTCATGGCCAAATGCATTCTGATGAAATCGATTTGGTGTTTCATAGCTTCAAAAGTGGTTTGGCTGATATTCTGGTGGCTACAACGATTGTTGAGAATGGAATTGATATCCCCAATGCCAACACAATCATCATCGACAGAGCCGACCGTTTTGGAATGGCCGACTTGTACCAGTTGCGAGGGCGTGTGGGCCGTTGGAATAGACGTGCGTATGCCTATTTCTTTGTGCCAAGACAGCAGTCCCTTCCGGAGGTTGTAAGAAAGCGCCTCGATGCTTTAGCAAGTTCTAGTGGTTATGGTGGTGGAATGCGGGTGGCAATGCGCGATCTTGAAATTCGTGGTGCCGGCAATATTTTGGGGTTGGAGCAGTCCGGTCAAGTCTCTTCTATCGGATTCCATCTATATTGCAAGCTTCTTAAACGTACGATGCAGACAATGCAAGGGAAAGCTCCGGCTATTGTTACAGATACGAAAGTTGAGTTTCTGGTTGATGCACGTATTCCTGAAGATTATGTCAGTGAAGTTAATTTGCGCATGGATATTTATCAGAAATTTGGAGAGGCTATTTCTCCTGAAGAGGTCGATACCGTGTGGAGTGAAATCAAGGATAGATTCGGTGTTCCTCCTGAGGCAGCGGTATGGCTTTATCATTTAACGCGTATACGTGTGGCTGCTGCATTGAAGGGCTATGTATTGGTGAAGCAGGATAAAGTGACGCTGACGCTTGAAAAACAAGTCGGCAAACAAACCTCTACAAGAAAAATCATGATGCAATGGCCTAAAAATCCACAAGATGTGGAACTTAAAGTTGTAGCTCTTCTTTAGAAGTCACTTTTTTGGGATCATTTTCCGGTACATATTCATAGAGTTCATCTACAAGATTCATCAATTGAACAAATAACAAAGGACTGTTCTTGGCTAAAATATTTATCATTGTATCGAGCATTTTAACGTAAGAAATATGATCTACTATTGTATGGTTTTGATTGGATTTTGTTATGAATTCTGCAAATGAAGTCGCAGTAAGTAGCGTATCTTTCTTTCTAGAGATGTATCTATCTAAACATTTGTGTAAAGCATGATTTTTCTCTTCCAAAACAGGGAGTAATGGCTCTGCAAATTCATTAAGAGTGAGATAGCCAAGAAAATTTTTCTGTTGATCATTTTCTCCGAACAATATCTCTATACATTCAGTGCATTGGTCATTGTCTAATTCCAAAAGTAACTTCCATTCTTTTTTAAAGATAGATTGAAACAGATCATGTCGTTCTTCAGGGGATATTTCATCGATTTTAGCGGTGAATTGTACCGGAAATGTTTGAGCAAAAATTCTAAGTGATGCATGGGACATCTTAAAAAGATAGTTGTTGTTGAGCGGTGTGATTTCTTTCTTATTTTTTACAGTGAGAATCATGTATGTGATTTTCAGATAATCCGGAAGGGATAAATAATTGATTAAAGGTAATGTTAAATCTAATATTTCATAGCTATGAAGTGGAGTATTGTCCTTGTAATCTCTAAGTTTATCTACAATAAAAAGCAAAGTGTCAATACAGAGGGTCTTTTTCGTTATGGCATCGACAAGTGAAGCCCATCCTTTCAGAATGACTTCATAATTATTAGTTACATATTCTTCCAACATTGTGCGATTATTTGTATTATTTATTAGATCGATATTGACGGTGTTTAAGAGAGAAAAATCTAGTTTTTCAGGACTAGCAGTGTTAACAATTTCTTTAAAAATTTTTGTCATCAATGTGCGAGTGCTAGCAAGCTTAGTTTGTGTGACCTTTATTTCAATGGGCATGTGAGGGGTGACAGGAAGTTGTGTAGGCGTGGGTATCGATAAAGAATTTTTAGTATTCTGTGTATTTCGATGAAAGCGTCGAATTAGTGTTGTTGGTGCTGGGACAACCGGACTTTTGAAAGGTGTTTGACTTTGGGCTGATACTATTGCACTCATATAAAACTCATCTTTTATGGTTTAATTTTATTATTTTAACGCAATTATACAATAGTGAATGTATTTAATAAATAGATTCTCATGATGGCAAAATTCAAGTTATACCGAACATAACTCAAAAATTGGTTGTTGACTGCCTCCTTGTCAAAAAAACAATTTTTGAATCACGTTCGGTATATTTTTAATATTATATTGATTTTTTTTGTGTGGGTGCGATAATGCAGCGGTATCAAGTAATTATCATTAGGGTGAAAAAATAGATGTTAAGCAAATTCTTCCCTCTCAATGCAGTGACGGTGTATTCTGTGCTTTCTGCGTTGTCTGCTATGTTGTTGTTGATGATCGTATTAAGTGGATGTCATAGCGAGCCGCCTCATCCTCAATTACCGCCCCCCACTGTAACGACAGTGACTGTTGAACTTCAAACTGTCCCAGCAATCTTAGAATATGTCGGCGTTGTACAGAGCTCCCATCTTGTGGAAATACGAGCACGTGTTGAAGGGTATCTGGAGAAAATTGCCTATATCGAAGGTAGTCTTGTTCATGTCGATGATTTACTCTTTCAAATAGACAAAAAACCTTTTGAAGCGGCCTTGGCCCAGGCTAAAGGTGTTGTAGAGCAAAAAAAAGCCGCTCTTTGGGATGCTGTGCAAACTGTCAATCGTTTAATGCCTCTCTATGAAAAAAATGCGGCAAGTAAACGCGATTTGGATAATGCAACGGCACAACAATTAGGAGCAAAAGCCGCCTTGGATTCCGCAGACGCCGAAGTGACACAAGCGGAAATTAATCTAGGATATACGACAATACGTTCCCCAATCACAGGGCAGACAGGACAAGCGCGATTTCGTGAGGGAGCGCTATTAACTCCGGGTGCCGACAGTTTATTGACAACGGTGACGGCATTAAATCCCATTTGGGTGAATTTTAGTATTTCTTCCGGGGACATATTAAAATATCAGAAGGAGCAAAGTTCCGGTGCGCTTGAATTGCCGAAAGATCTTAATTTTGAGGTAGAGTTAATCTTATCTGACGGAACGATTTTTCCTAGTAAAGGAAAAGTTGATTTTGCTGATCCATCGTTGAAACAAAGTACCGGATCCATGACAGTGCGTGCCGTTCTACCGAATCCGGACTATACGTTAAAGCCAGGTCAGTTCGTGCGGGCCAGTGTTAAAGGGGCGGTTCATCCTAACGCTATTGTTATTCCTCAGTCAGCTGTGATGCAAGGTAAAAATGGGTTATCGGTCTTTGTCGTTGATAAAGATAATAAGGTTGAAATGCGACTTATTGAAGCCGGTGATTGGTATAAGCAATATTGGATTATCAATTCAGGATTAAAAGTCGGGGAGAGAGTCATTGTTGATGGTATCAATAAAGTGGTGCCGGGAATGAGTGTGATCGTTAAAAATCCGGATGGCAAGGGAGCATGATTTCTCGATTTTTTATCGACAGGCCAATTTTTGCCGCAGTTATCTCTATTATGATAACACTAGTAGGCTTAATTTCGCTTAAAGGTCTTCCCATTGCTCAATATCCGGATATTACTCCACCACAGATTCAAGTTTCGGCAACGTATGTTGGAGCCGATGCTAGCACCGTTGCACAGAATGTTGCAGCACCATTAGAGCAGCAGATTAATGGTGTTGAGGATATGATTTACATGTACTCGGAGAATTCGTCGACGGGTAACATGGTCTTGAACGTTTTTTTTGATATTGGCAGCGATGCCGATATGGCACAGATTAATGTGCAGAATCGTGTTAATTTGGCACTTCCAAGGATGCCGCAGGAAGTGCAGCGTACGGGTGTAGTTATTAAAAAGCAAACACCCACAATATTGATGATTGTTGCGATACAATCTCCGGATGGGCGTTATGATGAAATATATACAAGTAATTATGCCACGATAAATGTTGTGGATGAACTTTTACGCCTTGATGGAGTCAGTAATGTTAATATTATTGGTGCGCGCGATTATTCGATGCGCATTTGGTTACGTCCCGATAAATTAGCGCAGCTCAGTATGACAACAGAGGATGTTGTCAATGCTGTCAAAGAGCAAAATTCTCAATATGCCGTAGGAAGGATAGGTCAAACTCCTAATCCATCACCCGTCCCATTATCTTTTCCTGTTACAACTTTAGGGCGATTGGATACGCCGGAGCAATTTGACAACATCATTTTACGAGCAGATCCGGACGGTTCTGTCGTGTTGCTGAAGGATGTTGGGCACGCTGAGTTGGGGGCACAAAATTACGATGTGAATGGTGGGTTGGATGGAAAACCAACGACATTGATTGCAATTTATCAGCAATTTGGTGCAAATGCTTTGGATGTGGCAGAAAATGTGAAGGCATCGATGAAGCATTTAGGGGAGAATTTTCCGGCAGGAATAGTGTATTCGATACCCTATGATACCACGAAATACATTTATGCATCGATCACAGAAGTAGCGCATACAATTGTTGAAGCAGCATTTCTTGTTGTGATTATTGTTTTCATTTTTCTACAAAGTTTTCGTGCGACATTGATTCCTGTGATTGCGATGCTCGTTTCCATTATTGGAACATTTGCCGGCATGTATTTGTTAGGATATTCCATTAATACGCTGACATTATTCGGGCTTGTTTTGGCGATCGGGATCGTTGTTGACGATGCCATTGTTGTGATAGAAAACGTTGAGCGCAATATGCGTCAATTTGGTTTTACTGCCAATGAAGCGGCAAAAAAAGCGATGGATGAGGTGACAGGTCCTATCATTGCGATTGTTTTTGTATTGTGTGCTGTGTTCATTCCCGTGGCGTTTCTTGGGGGGATTGCAGGGCAGCTTTATAAGCAGTTTGCAATTACGATTTCAATTTCGGTAATTTTTTCCGGTATTGTCGCTTTGACATTAAGTCCTGCTCTAGCTGCGCTTATTTTGAAGCATGAAGAGAATCCTTCACGTTTTTCTCTCTGGTTTAACAGAAATTTTGATAAATTTACTGCTTCCTATATGAAAGGTGCAACATGGCTTATTCAGCGGCAGATTGTTGGGATGGGATGTTTTGTTGCTCTTTTAGTATTACTTGGATATCTGTTTTATATTATTCCAACGAGTTTTGTTCCGGCCGAGGATCAAGGATATGGAATGGTGATAGCAAATATGCCGGATGCCTCGAGTTTATCGCGTACCCAGAAAATTGAGGATTATATTGAAGAAGTTGCCATTGCGCAACCCGGAGTAGATCATGTGGTGACTTTAACCGGTTACAGCATACTTGAAAATCTGCCGAGAACAATTTCAGGGGCTACATTTGTGACGTTTAAAGATTGGAGCGAAAGGCAAACACCGGCTTTAGGAGCTCGAGGGATTCTGCAAAGTCTGTATATGAAATATTCTCAAATTGAAGAAGCGCAGGTTTTTGTATTCAATCCCCCGGCCATTCAGGGACTCGGTACCGTTGGAGGTTTTGAATTTTGGGTTCAAAATAAAGGCGCAGCGACGATAGAGCAGCTTGAAACTATTACTGATGCTATCATTGCTGAATCTGCCCATTATCCTGAGTTGAGTCGATTGAGTTCTTCTATTCAGACAAGTACAATGCAATTATTTATTGATTTGGATCGACAAAAAGCGCGGTCGTTAGGAGTCAGTATCAGCGATGTGTTCCAAACATTGCAAGTGCTACTTGGATCTTTGTATATCAATGATTTTAATAAGTTTGGCCGTGTATTTCAGGTGATGGCTCAAGCTGAACCTCGATTTCGCTCATCTATAGATGATATCGGTGAAGTGTATGTTCGCTCGATGGATGGTGAAATGATTCCTTTATTGTCACTTGTAAACGTTCGCTTTACTCCGGGTCCATCATTAGTCAGTCGATTCAATGGATTTGTTGCCGCAAAAATCATTGGAGGTGCAGCTCCGGGGTACACTTCAGGGGAAACGATGGACGCTATGGAAAAAATAGCCAAGAAGGTATTACCTGATGGAATGACCTATTCATGGAGCGGTGAATCCTATCAAGAACGGGCAGCGGGCGGGTCTTCCGGAAATATGATGATCGCCGGTTTGGTCGTTGTATTTCTCATTTTGTCGGCACTTTATGAAAAGTGGTCTTTACCCCTTGCAATTCTGTTGGCGGTTCCTTTTGGAGCATTAGGAGCCTTTTTAGCTGTATGGGCTAGTGGTCTGTCTAATGACGTGTATTTTCAGATTGGATTAGTTACATTAATAGCTTTGGCAGCAAAGAATGCGATTCTAATCGTCGAATTTGCTGTGATAAAACGCGAAGAAGGAATGTCCATTATTGATGCAGCACTTGAAGCGGCAAAACTTCGTTTCCGCGCCATTTTAATGACCTCATTCACATTCATTTTTGGTGTCATTCCGCTAGTTATCAGTTCGGGTGCAGGAGCTGCTAGCCGTCATTCTGTAGGAACCGGTGTGTTGGGAGGAATGATTGGAGCGACGGTACTTGCAGTATTTTTTGTCCCATTATTTTACAGGGTTATTGAACAGATGTTTTCGTCTCAAGAGAAGAATCAAAAACCTATTGAGGCACATCCCGGTGGATAGAAGACGTTCATTAAATTCACAATTTTTTCTGTTTTTCTGTGTGCTATCGATAGTGCTTCTTGGAGCCTGTACGTTACATCCTCGCTATACTAGGCCTTGCGTTGAGGTACCGGATACATGGCGAATTCCGGTCGATGAGTCGATGAGTTATTGCAATTTCAGATGGTGGGAGCAGTTTGGTGATCCCCATCTTAGTGGACTTATCCTTGAAGCCCTCGAAGAAAATAATGATTTGAAAGTGGCCATTAATAGAGTCTATCAATATGCCGGACAACTGCAAATGGTAAAATCTGAATTGTATCCACAACTTGGTGGTGCAATCACAGCAGTACGTCAGGAAATTCCTCTTGGGTTTAGTCCGTTTCCTTTGGATGTCAACCGATTGTCTAGCGAGTTTGTTTGCCTTTTCAATGCATCATATGATCTTGATATTTGGGGGAGCATACGCAGTGCCAGTGAATCCGCTTTAGCACAATTGTTTGCTCAAGAAGAGGCTAGGCGCACTGTAGTGCTGACATTAGTAACTTCGGTAGCAACATCCTATATTCAACTGAAACAGTTTTATAAGCAGCTTGATATTTCGCAGCAAACATATAAATCGCGTGTGGAATCGTATGATTTGGCTCTTCTACGCTATCATGGTGGGCTAACATCGGAGCTAGAACCTAAACAAGCAAAAGCTGAATTGGAAACGGCGCTGGCGCAGGTATTGGATTTTGAACTGCTCGTTGCCCAACAAGAAAATTTAATCAGCGTGCTTGTCGGACATCCCCCTCATTCTATTGAAAAAGGTGTATCGCTTGATGATCTGCATTTAGCTGTCGATATACCGGCGGGGATTCCTTCACAAGTTCTTGAGCAGCGCCCTGATATTTTGCAAGCCGAGTGGAACCTTGTGTCTGCGAATGCTGAAATTGGAGTTGCTAGAGCGCAGTTTTTCCCTAATATATCTTTGACGGCACTGTATGGAAATGAAAGTCTTGCATTGAAGAATTTGTTTACCGGGCCTACAAGAACGTGGGTGTATGGAGCTTCTATACTTCAGCCTTTTTTTACCGGAGGAATGCTCACGGGTCAACTCAAGGTTGCAGAAGCACAGAAATTGGAAGCGTATTATCAGTACCGGCAAACAGTCTTGAATGCCTTTAGAGAGACTGATGATGCTTTGATTGCTCATCGAAATTCATTAGAGCTTCTTGTTGTGCAGAAACGTCGTGTCGAGGCGTTGGTCGAGGCCTTGAATCTTGCCTCACTACAATATGAGAATGGTCAAACGGATTATTTGAACGTTTTGGATGCTAGACGCAATCTTTTTGGCTCACAACTTGATGCTGCTGATGTGCAAGGAAACACATTTATAAGTCTTGTGAATATCTATAAAGCACTTGGCGGCGGTTGGGTTGTAGAAGCCGATCAATGGGCATTGCCGGAATGAATACCGAACGTGATTCAAAAATTGGCTTTTTGACAAGGAGGCTGCTCAAAATTTTTCGTCTGGAGCGAGTGACCATTGCCTTTGGCAAGGCACGAGTGAAGACAAAAATTTTGACGCAAAGCCGACGCAGTCAACAACCAATTTTTGGGTTATGTTCGGTATATATGCTTGCATAAGATTACGTAAATTGTAAATTATTCCAGGCTGTTTTAACCAAACAGCAATATCGCAAGGTACACGAATTTGTGTAGTAGGTTCTTTTGTACTCCCCACGGGCCTGCCGGCATTGTGACGGGCACCACCTCTACCTTTAGTTTTCTTTTCATTGAGTTCGTCTACTTTGCCATGCATTCTATGCTCGATTTTTGAATCACGATCGGTATAAGTGCAGTGACTTCTGACTTAGTTTTCTTCCCATGTGCAATTATAATACTACATATAAAATCGCCATTTGCATTATAAAGATTCCAATCTACTTTCCCTTTTTCCAATTTCCATTTGGCCGATTTAATATACCTTTCGTATTGCTTAATAGATAATGGCTTATACGGCATTACAGTCCCTTTATAATAGAATATTGGGTGCAAAAAATCAATTAAAATCGTGAGGAACTTATGAGTGCTATTGTTTCCAAGTCTTCTGTCTACGTAAGGAATGTTTCAGAAACTCAAGAGATAGATTTTACGACGTTATCGCTGCAAGAAATTGTG
>Ga0206832_10225_pt1 | contig 12583 bp, 12 predicted proteins | sample Alteio_BWOrgCont_74_FD_152896 | JGI IMG/M metagenome (GOLD analysis project Ga0206832, IMG submission 152896) | Enriched cells from forest soil in Barre Woods Harvard Forest LTER site, Petersham, Massachusetts, United States -... | ecosystem: Environmental > Terrestrial > Soil > Temperate forest >... | reverse complement strand
AAGCAACCCCCTTCTTTTCAATTTGCTTCTGAAAGCAGCCCGAAGATATATTGGAGGAGAAACATTAGAGCAAGCGCTGGAAACGAGAAACGTGCTTCGCGAGCTAGGGTTTCAGACCAGTTTGGAATTTATGGGAGAAAATGTCTCTACTGTTGCAGAAGCCAATGAAGCAACTCACGAATTTTTAAAGATTATAATGCTTTAAAAAATGAAAACAAAGTCGATCGCATTTCACTCGATCTATCACATCTTGGATTAGTTCTCGACCATAAACTTGGAATGGACAATTTCCGTACTTTAGCGAAGGCTAGCGAAAATTCTACCATCGAACTATTCATTAGTGGCGAGGGTCTTGATTGCACAGATGAAATCTTGGATGCCTACCTTCAGTTCTCGCACGAGTTTCCTCATGTACATATCACTCTGCAAGCATATTTGCATCGAACAAAAAATGATCTGGAAAAAGTGTTAAAGGAAAGTTACGGAAAAGTCAGAATGGTAAAAGGTGCCTTTGATGGCCCCAAAGAATTATATTTGCCAAGAGGTCCGGAACTTAACGATCGATACATCGAAATGGTAAACACTCTTTTCGAGGCTAAACGCTATTGTTCAATTGCTACACATGATGCAAAGATGATAGAACGAATCGTTCCTATTTTGAAGCAACGTCATATCGATCCCTCGTTGTACGAATTTGAGATGCTTTATGGAATCGGTGAAAATCTGCTCCAAGAATTAAAAAACCAAGGATATCCTTGCCGACGTTATGTGGTGTACGGGAAAGAGTGGTATCTCTATCTTTGCAATCGAATAGCCGAAAACCCGGATAACCTATTTCGGGCTCTTGTGGACATCATAAGTTGAAATTATTTATTTAAATTACATGATTAAGTTGACCATTCTTTTGAAGAGCTTTTCGCCTCGTTGTCCAGTCCCACCAATTCGTTGGTTTACCGGTAGAAGCTTCATGGATAATGGCTGCAAAAACATCCCACACACAAGGGTCCTGCCTAATTTGTGTTAGTCTCTCAAGTTCATGAAATAAAATGGTTGGATCTTGCTGTGCAAGTTCTGAGACAGTGTTAATGCCTAGAAGAAGCAAGTCGTTATAGGTTGCTTTACCAACGTTTTTTAAATCTTTCAGAGTTTTCATGATTTGTTATTGCATCTCAATAGGGCTGCAAATTTCTACGAGACAGCCATTATTATCCTTCACATAGGAAACTGTTATTACCCCCAAGGTTTTTTAACCGGTTCTACAACAAGGCTTGCTCCAGCCTTCACGGCTTTGTCGAATTTCTGCTATACATTGTCAGTTACAAGACATATTTCAACACCCGCGGCATCTTCAGTAATTCGGTTAATACATTTCAGGAATATTGAAGGCCACGATTTCCTGAGCTTTTTGAATCAATTCCACCTTAGAGCTACATGAAAGCTTATCTTTGATTGCAACAATATAGTTTTCCACAGTTCTTTTATTTAATTGTAGTTGCTGAGCAATGTAGCTGGCTGGATAGCCATTAGCAATCCATTTTGCTACATCAATTTCTCTAGGAGTGAGCGTTAAAATAGACTCTAACCCTATCTTACGCAAGAATTGATCGCGTTTAATGGGTATTACTGGTTCTCTGGAATTTTCATAAAAAACCGATCCAAACTGAGATGGAAGATCAATGGGGTGCTCATCTATCATCCGAAATAATTTTGAGAATTTAGTGCGAAACATTTTTGTGAAGTGATGCAATAAGGGCAACTCATTCAGTAATCGTTGCTCGGCATATGGATCATTAAAACGAGATGCAAAGCCGAAAGCTTCGATCCCTTCAGGGATCTTCTTCGTAAGATTAATATTAAAATTAATCTGAAATTTATCCCAGGCAGCATCCAAAACCTGTTTGTATTTGCCTACAGGACAAGCTTGCATTAAATTGATACCACTGGGAATCAGACTTGGGTGGCGCAAGCAAGAAAAATTAGAGATCATAGACTTGTCAAAACAATATTCATTCCATGAAGAATGCGAGCCTAGATAGACATAGTGACCGGAAGAAGTAATTTTATAATACCAAAAATGGTTGATTCCCAAAAGATCGTTTAACGGCGCTACGAATCGCTGTATTTGATCATGGTAATAAGAAGAGGTAACTATTTTTAACATATTATAAAATGGTTTCATAAGGAATATTTTATAATAATCTTCAATAAAATTCAAATGGAATAACACTTAAAATAGGGTATAAAACACTCTACTCACGAGTATTTACCACTCTTTTGCAGCAAGGCAATTGAATTTAAACTAATCGATTTAAAAACAAATTAATTCGAGAGTTAATGAGTAAATATTTGTTAAGAAAAAATTTTACAGGTTTTATCAAGAATTCTGATGAGATCATCCGTGGAAAAGTAGCATTCAAAACCAAAACAACTTGTTGGTTGGAAACAGAAAATCCCGTGATTATTCTAGTAAGTGTCCACTCAGCATTTCATGACGAAATTGATGGGGATCTTAAAATGAGTGCTTTGCTCTCAATCATCAAAAACCACGTCAAAGGAGATATAACCGTATTGTTTGCTGATCAAGCTCATCTTAAAGTCACAAGTCTTCACTATCATGATGACACTGAAACTGCATCCTCAAATTGTTTAAATACAGCAGAAGCACTATATCAACGCTATCACACTCACCTCGAAGGCTGCAAAATCGTTTATTGGCATTCATATATCTGTCAAGACAGGGGTTTTATTGCAGCATTAAAAATAATGCAGAATTTTTACCACACAGATTCTATTTTTCGAGCATTAATCCACCAAGATGCGGAAGCCACATACAATCCAGAGCGGATGAAATATTTCCCTAATAAATCTCTTTTTATTGAAAGAGCGATCGATGATCTTTTAGGACAATGTGCCGCTGAATGGGTCCTTTCTCAAAAGGGGTATCGATTCCAGTTTTACTCAGGAAGTTCTTATGCATCAATAGGCTATACCAATTGCAAGTTCATTTCTGAGAAAGAACGGATATCATGGATAGATGTGTTTCTAGCCATTGAAAAGAAGTCTAGAGCAAGGCTATGCTGAACATGACTTTTAGAGACACTAACTATAGACCGGATCAGAGCAACAAAATAGTACTTTTTATAAGCCTGAATTACACAGTGCTCAAAACAACTTAAAAATTAAGAGCAGTCTATGGAGCAAATTTTATCGAAGGTGAAGCATTTTTTCATCAAAATGCAGGACATCCTCGTTACAAATCTATTATATCTGCTGCCATGTATGTTTAGTTGGTTTTATCACTTAAAAATCAAAAGAGATATTTTCCGTTTTCAATTAGTAGATCCTTCCGGCAAGAAAGCCGATCTCTATCAACATGGAAAGTGGAAATCAGGTAATAGAGAAGCCCTAGTCACTTTGATACTGCATGGACTACATGCCCATCCTTTATTGATGTTACATCTAGCTGAGATGGCTCAGAAAGCCAACATGGGTCCAGTTTATAGTCTACATGTATCTTATGATGAAGTTAATCTTGATATTCATCGTTCTCTTCTTAAAAAAGCGATTGACCTAACAGAAAAATTATTAAGCAATACAAACGATTCACTAAAAGGAATAGTTTTTGTAGGACACTCTATGGGTGCTATCGAAGCTGCATACCGAGCTTTTGTAGAAAATGACAGAAGAATTATATCTGTGATTTCTATAGCAGGCCGATTGAAATTTGTTGAGTCGATCAATAGTCCATGTAGAGAATCTTTAAGAGACACACTAAATAAAATTATCGAAGGAATTCAATTGCAACCCAATCTCCCTTTATATCAGATTGTGGGGCGACATGATTGGAATGCTTCTCTTGAATCTACTCTAATTCGCAAAAACGTTGAATATTATCATATAGTAGAAAACGCGATGCATTTAAACATTCTCTTTCACAAAGATATGCATAAAATATTCCCTGAATTTTTACAAAAATCATCAAAAGAGGTCTACAACAAAACTATAATATAACAAAAAGTCTCTTTTAGGTGCCCTCAGTAGCTTACTTTGCCCTGCAGAAGCCCATTTTCATAATTGAGCTAAATTTACAAAATAAAAAGGGTCCGGGTAGGCTGCTACCAGCGAATATTCTTACGCCCCTAACCGGGGCTAATTATTGTTTTTGTTACCCCGGGTTCCGCTTCTCTGCACCCGGGGCTAATATCTTTTGCCCCTATCCGGGGCAAGCTGCAAAGAAGGCTTCCGTTTTAATCGGAGTGTCTGTATAGTAGTTGGTTATGTATCGACCATTTCGTGAATATCACATCCTTAGCATCTTAAACGACTACGAACAGCAGACGCTGCCGCTAGATCTTTCTTTGAGCAACTATAATCGCTCACATAAGGCCCTGGGATCAAAAGATCGCGCCTATATCGCCGAAACAATCTACGCTATGATGCGCTGGAAAGGATTACTCGACTACCTCTGCAACGACTCCCCTACTTGGGAAAACCGCCTAGATATTTACTTAAGTCCTGAATTTGAATCTGCGAAAGAACGCAATGACATCCCTTTGGCCACCCGATGGAGCTTCCCCCAACATCTCTTCGATCATCTCGTGGCATGTCATGGCATTGAAGGCGCCTGTGAAATCTGCAGAATCAGCAACACGGCAGCCCCAACAACAGTACGCATAAACACTCTAAAGACAACACGCGATGCTATGTTAAATCGCTGGAAAGAATTGTATCCCATCTACCCATGCAAAAAAGCTGCAAATGGCATCGTTTTTGAAAAACGAATCAATTTCTTCGAACTCCCGGAATTCAAAGAAGGATTATTCGAAATTCAAGACGAAGGTAGCCAACTATTAGCCGATCTCGTCCAAGCAAAACCCGGCGATTTAGTCATGGATTTCTGTGCGGGCGCCGGAGGCAAAACACTAGCTTTTGCTCCACGCATGGAAAATAAAGGACAAATTTTCCTACACGACATCCGCAAACACGCTCTCATCGACTGCAAAAAACGACTCCGTCGTGCCGGAATTCAAAATGCACAAGCAATTTTTGAAGACGAAAAAAAACTAAAAAAATTAAAGAAAACAATGGATTGGGTTCTTGTGGATGCTCCATGCACAGGCACGGGAACACTCAGACGCAATCCCGATATGAAATGGAAATTTGACGAAGGGATCGTCGAGCGTTTACGCGGACTCCAACGCGTGATTTTTGAAAAAGCATTAAGCTTTCTTAAGCCTGGTGGACATATTGTCTACGCCACATGTAGCGTGTTGAAAGAGGAAAATATCGAGCAGGCCGAGCACTTTATGAAGACATACAACCTTCAATATGCTGCTGACACTTTTGAAACGCTTCCAATAATGGGTGGGATGGATGGCTTTTATGGGGCCGTCTTCACAGCCAAAAATCCTCGATAAAAAAATAGCTTTATAGCATGAGAAATCTTCTGGGCGCTTGACGTATTCTTTAACGCAGAGACGCAGAGAACGCAGAGAGACGCAGAGGTGGACTGTTTAAGGGAAAATACACGAGAAATATACTATAAAATTGCACAACATTCTGTGGTATCTGGGATATAATCTATTCCTGTAGTGACTAGTAAAATTTTTCTAGCATTCATATATTCAAACAACTCAATTTCATTCTTCTTTTCAATTTCACCTAAATAATCGACATAATTGATCCATAACTCTTCTCTATTTTTGTAATCAAAATCACTAGAATTAAGTATTTCCAAATAGTTTGACATCTTTTCTTTTGTGGGAGAATGGATATTTTGATCTTTATATTGCTCAATTAGGATGAGTGTTAGCAGGGCTTTCCGCGACATTAAACTTTGTACATCTCTCTCTACAAAAGCTTTTTTTCTAAATAAATCCGGCGAGACAGTGATAAATTTTTCTTGGCAAAATATACATTCATCTCTGAGTTTATTGATAATATTTATTTCTGCACAAATTTGACATATTACGCCCACACACTTACCATTACTACAAATTTGCGAACGTGAGCGTTCTTTGCCTGTAGGTAAAGTACACGTGAAACAATTCAAATAATCACTATCACTCTCTGAACTATCAGAACGATATAAATTTATTGAATCGGTTGTCATACCACCTCAAAGCAGTAATTTTTATTTTAAAATTCTATTCATAATCCTTTCGGTCATTAAAAAGTAAAATAAATTTGATCCTTCTTTACAATTAATTAATATTCGAGTAGAATGACTTAAAATTTTGCCTAGTCAAATGAATTTAAAAGTCACACAAACATAAAGAGTATTTAAATATGACATTATCCCCTACTATAGCCCTAGACAACGGAATAAATCCAAGAATATCTCACAACTGCCTGTTGCCACGTAAAGCATCTGCAAATGATGGTATTTGCGGTCGCAGCGTAACCATTATTAAAGAAACAACTAACACTTTAGTGAACGCCGTCATCGAGACAACGAACTTTGTATTTAGCTCGCTTGCAAACATTTGCTCAAATACCAATGCTCTTGCCGGTGTTTTTAGAAAACTTTACAAACACTGCATTCAACTTACAGAACACCTGACAGATGCTCATGGGAAATATGCTAAACTTTCTCATATGTTCAGATCAACTGTTGATGTTATCGATTCCGTACAAATGTGGTCAGATGGTAATTTCTTTATAAACGGATATTTTAACAATGCAAGATATGCAGAAATTGGCTCACGCGGCGCCTCCTTAGTGGCAAATATCGGTGGCACATTAATGTGGCTTCAAGAAATGGCTTTCATTAACTTAAGCACAGCAGCAGCAACACTTGGCAATTACCGCGTCTTTAGTTTTGTACCGCAAGTATTATCTAGCGTTCCTGTATTGCGCGACATCTCAAGTCTACAACTCGCAGCAAATAGCATTGGCGAATTGCGTGTCTTTAGCGTCGTATCAAAACTTTCTCCGCTCAATGTTACTTTAAGAGCACTCGACCTTATGTATACCTTCTTAGCTATCAATGCAGCCCAAAAAATTGCAAGCTCAAATAACACAGAACAACTGATAGGCGCTAGCATTGACCTCTCAAGCTACTTAGCTGAATTGACACTCAGTGCTGTTGTTTGTGCAGGCGTGACGAATGTTGTTGCACTAGGAGTTATCGGAGGAGCGTGTATTTCACTTGCTGTATCATCATTCCTTTACGGGATTTATAACAGCGAAAAAATAAATGAAAAGCCTCAGAAAGCCATTGATGCAGCTTAAAACATAATAATGAAACATAACACAAAGCAAATTAACTCAAGGATAACAAAATGATCGGACCAGTCACTACCACAGGATTGCAGTTAGGGTACGTCCCAGTAATTAATCCTCTCGTCAAGGGCTTTCAGCAAACGTTTGAAGTATTAAATAAAATTGTATCGGAAAACGAAAAGTTGGAAAAAGTCGCAAAAAACTTTGTGCGTGCCAGTGATATGGCTGCATTGATTACAGGATCGATATCTAGTTCATTAAGCTCTATGACCGAAAATGTAAGAAATTACACGATAGTTTATGATTCCGTGAAAATTTTTGGTGCAACGAAAGCTTTAGTCGGCAGAGATGAAGATGGTAAATACATTTGGACAAATCCAAAAAACACTTGGCAGAGAGTAGCTGACCGTGTCTTCTTGTTTGCTCATAGTGCATTTAAAACATACAGAGGTGTTGTTAAAGCTGGCCTTGCAACTTATGGTGAGTTGGCAAAAAATATTATTGGATCCCTTCCAATTTTCACATTTTTAATGGATGGACTAGTCACAATTAGTAATATATTTAGTATTTGGGATCTTTCAATCTCAGGTCTACCGAAGGCTAACAAAAAAATTGCAGATGCTGAACAGCACATCACGAAGTGGAAATGTCGTAAGCTGGATATTGAATTCTTACGTTCTATCGGCGATCAAATTACCGTTAAACGCTATGAAAATAAATATCTTGAAAAGAGTAAAACTCTTGATAAAAAGCTGGCGGACACAAATGCAGCGCTAGAAAAAGTTAAAGCTGAATCGAATTTTCCGGTTTTAGGAACTGATTCAACATCTTTAAAAGCATATAAGCAAAAAATGTCGGATTGTCAGCAGGAAATCAATAGCCTACAAGAAAAAATTAACCACATTGGAACAAAGATTATACAGAATAATGGTCGTCTAGATAAAATCCGTAACCACGATTACGCCGGACTTGCAGCGGATCTTGCCAAAGGACCTATCGATGCGAAAATTAGAAAGTGGGAAGTTGTAAAAAGTAATAGCGGCATACCACTTACGCAATCATGGCTTGGCGTAGCACATGCGATCAGTAAAATTGCTGTTATCGTCGTAGCGCTTACAGTTACAGCGATAAATCTATGGACGCTGCCATTTGCCTTGACTGTGTTGTCTCTTGGCATGCTTTCTGATACGTTGGGTCTAGTAAAACTTCTACAGAAAGATTTTGACAAACCGGCCCCGATACCTAGCACAACACTTGCTATTGTATAAACATCATCTAAAGGCCATTTTGATCTGATCAAAATGGCCTTTTTCTCTTTATAGCCTTATGAATTCACTTCAACAAAACGACAAAAATTCTACCTCACTAAAAGTTCACGAATGGCTAGCGATATCCCTCTTCATCGGCATGTTGGGAAGCCTTGCACTCATCACCACATTTTATCAAGATAAAGTCCAATTTCAAGTAGAAGCACCAAGCAAGAGTAAAATAGAAGGCTTTGATGTTTTAATCAAGGGAGCTGTGAGGAATCCGGGAATCTATCATGTGAACACACAAATGCAGATGAAAGATGTTCTGGCGTTAGCAGAACCTCTTTCTGAGGCAGACCTTCGCAAATATCAATTGGAGAGCTATATCACCAAGGGACGAGTGATCAACGTTCCAACGCGTACCATGCTGACAATCCACGTAGAGGGCGCTGTAAAAGGTGATAAGAAGTTCATCGTTCCAAAAGGAACAAAAGTACAAGATCTTTTAAGTTTAGTAGAGTTGGAAGAGAATGCCGATATTGAGGTGTTGCTGAAGAAAAGAAAGCTTATGAACAATGAAGTAATAGTGGTGCCCATTGCACCTTAAGATCATACTAGGAAGGACCAGGACTCACACGACATACAGGACATTCACGACGACCAAGTCCCGGTCCTTATGATGTGCCATTTTTTCTATGATATTTTCTTGAAGATCGGTCTTCTAAGGTTTCTTCGGTGCACGATATACCAGACAACAAAAACAACTGCTGCAATGCTCCAGACAATTCCCCGTGGAACGTTTAGGAATGGATAAGGCTTCTGAGGTGGACTTCCCAAACGCTCACCCGGAGGCCACACGATCCAGCAAGGAGCCCCTTGGAGGTTATTTTGCGGGACGAATCCAAAGGCACGACTATCAAAACTTCGCGCATGGTTATCGCCAAGGCATACATAATGCTCTGCGGGGACAGTCACGCCAAAAGTGCGGATGAAGTCGACATCGATATGCCCATCTTTCATTGGAGGCCCATAATCTTTGAAAGCGACATACGGTTCTTTTTCTTGGGCATCTGCCTGTCTTTTTTCTTCGCGTTTGTGAAATGCTATAAGAGTAGGATCATCTTTTTTGAGGACAGGAACTCCCATTAAATAGAGATCGCCATCGCGGAAGTAGGCATAGCGATGTGGGAAGCGCATAAGATTTTTCGATGATGGCGTCACATCTGTGTCCATTTCGATTCCAAAATTATAGAGTTTTTGCACATTTTGGGGATCGTGACTATAGAAAGCGCTATTGTCCGGAACATCGGTAGAAACACCCAACCAATGTATTTTAGAAGCTTTTCCATAATAGAATTCATAGGTGCCGTCCGGTGTATCTGTGAATTCCGGATTACCCGACCGGCTGCCGCTTTCTTCTAATGAATAAAGATGAGCCTTCCCATCTTCTACAACAAAGCGAGAAGTATAGATATTATTTATGATGAGATCCAGGTGATGCTGCTGCAGAGGGATAATTGTTGAATATCCCGTAATACCGAAATACCCACGTTCACGGATAGGTTTAGGATAGTTCAAACTTGGAGTGTGATGCAATTGTAAATAAAGAAGTCCTTCTTCTACATCTTTACTATCATGCGGGAATTGTTTGAGTTCTTCAGGAGTGAGTAAGCGTGCCTCCGCATAATTGCGTATGCCTAAAATATCGCTATACGTTTTTATTGAAGTGTGAGGCGTCATTTGTGCTACAGGAGAATCTACCACCCATGTTTTGCCGTTAAAAACTTCAGCTTTCTGATTTGGATGATTAGGCTGAAACTTACCGAATGGAAGGAGCATCTGCCGTATCAGTATGGTGTTAGGATTTGCCATCACCATATTGCCCTCGAAAGACAAAAATGGAATGTATTCCAAAGCCTGCATCCATGGAGTATCGCGCAGTTCGGTGATGTCCTGCCCATCTTTGTCGACGCCATAGATATTTCCTCCGTAGAAATATAGGGAATCTCCCGGCTTACCGATCAATCGTTTGATGAATTTTTTCTTATATGGAAAAATCCCAAAGTACTTTGTGTCGCTATCCAGAAGAGGGATCCCATCACCGGAAAATGTCACCACACTCGAGCGCTGAACGAGATCCGGATCGAAATACAAATGACGTGTTTCTAATGGAAAGTTAATCCCGAATGCAGTCTTTGTCACTGTCAGGTGATCCTGTTCACGGAAAGTCGGCCTCATGGATCCCGTAGGGATTTCATACGGCTCGAACCACATCTGACGCACCAACGTAGCAATTACAAGAGCAAAAATCAGGGCAAAGATCAGTTCGCGTGAATATTCAAAAATTGATCTCTTACAGTTTTTATTTGCGAAAATTTCTAGGTGACGCGCTTTTTGACTCGCTTCTTCACGATTTTTTTCTAGAAGTGCACCATCTAATCCCATCATATCACTTTCAAGAGCCTCTCGTTGTGGAGCCGCAAGCGTTTTACCCTTACGCTTGTACCACGAGTAAACTAATTTCATGATTCCACGAGATTTATGCAAAGTATAGGGGCGCGGTTTTTTCGATTCGTCGTTCATTGATGATATCCTAATTAATGGTGTCTTTGAGAAAGATTTTACCCCATAAAAACAGAAAATGCAATCGCAAATATTTTAGAGAGTATGTATACCGATCGTGATTCAAAAGTTGGCATTTCGAGCGCGCCAAAACCCCGGGGATCAAAGATCGTAAGCGACCCCATATTGACTTAATATTGGGTCGCTTACGATCTTTGATCCGCGGGGATTTTCGCGCAGCTGGAAATGCCAAATTTTGAAACACGGTCGGTATATAACAGAATTATTTTATCTCTTGTTTTTTATGTTGTTCCCTATGTAATATAAGATGAAATTTGCGAAAATGTACCAGCTCTAAATTAATATAAAGGTCGTAATTTATGTCATCCTCTTCGTCATTTGCACTTGTTCCTTCTTCAGCCCAACAAACACCAACACATTATTCGACCGAAACTCAGACTCCTATGAATACTAACGTAAAAACGGGTTACACAAAAGTTTCTTACGTCGATCCCTCACTTACTCCTTTACTTATCAGAAGTAGCGGAGCAGCAGTAATGGCAAGTGCGTCAACACTTTTCGCGACTCAAGGTGAACCCCCTCTATCTCAACTTTTTAAAACAGGAGTAAATGGGGTTGTAACTTTTGCAACCACACTTGTCGCTCAACTTCCGTTTAGACAAAAACTTTTTCAAGATGAAAGCATTATATCTGAAAAAGAGTACAAAGAAATCACATCAAGAGGAAAGAATAAAACTGAAGAAATTTGCTCAAAAATGGCTTGTACATCACTTAATCTATACCCTAAGCGTGTTGAATATTATACTGATCTTGATGGGAAAATGACAAGTACTCCCGCAATTGTATCCTCACATACGCATGACCAATCACACAATGTTGTAGCATCAAAAAATGGATCAACAAAGGTAGGCACAGGGACAAAGGCTAGGAGGATAGGAACTCCTCTTGAACAAAAAGTTCAATCTCCACCTCCGATGCAATCCCCTCCACCGGTTCAACTCTCAAAAATTTTAACAGTGACGGGGAAAGAGGAATTGAATAGCACGGCGCATCAATCCACTGAACCAACTTCCTCTATTAAGCGTGATGATGATTATGAATTAATGAAATATTCTTGATATCTTTATTAAACATAAAAACACAATGAGGCTAAGGGCGTGAAGAGAAGCCTTAAGCCTCAATGCACTCTTCCTTACCTTTGCTTCCCCTTTGCAGACTTTGCGCCTTTGCGTTGAATAAAAGCTAAAACGTTCTCAGTAGTCACTCTATATACCGAACGTAATTCAAAAATTGGCATTCCAGTAACATCTCACAATTTCATGGCATTATGTCAGTGCCGTCCTTACAGGACTCTATATTTTGACTTTTACCCAGGTCACAGCGAAGCGGAGGCCTGGGTAAAAATATTGAAAAATGAGTCCTGTAAGGAGGACGGCACTGACATAATGCCATAACTTTTTGAGATATTACCAAAAAATGAGGAAGAGTGAATTGAAGCTTGAGACCACTTTTTGCGCCCGTTACAT
>Ga0206832_10223_pt1 | contig 12815 bp, 9 predicted proteins | sample Alteio_BWOrgCont_74_FD_152896 | JGI IMG/M metagenome (GOLD analysis project Ga0206832, IMG submission 152896) | Enriched cells from forest soil in Barre Woods Harvard Forest LTER site, Petersham, Massachusetts, United States -... | ecosystem: Environmental > Terrestrial > Soil > Temperate forest >... | reverse complement strand
ACCTCATGGAACTCTCAGGAATGGTAAACGAGAACGCGACGTTAAGACAGCTAGCTACTCATAGCGCAAAGCTTCGATGGGGTCGAGGTTGGCGGCTTTCCATGCCGGGTAGATGCCAAAGATCAGACCGATGGCGCAGGAAACCGTGAATCCAATGATAGCCCACATGGGCGACATGGTTGCGGGCAGCGCGGCGATGATGAGGCGGATAAGCAGGGTGAGGATTCCGCCGACAGCAATGCCGATGAGGCCTCCAATGGCGCAGAGGGTGGTGGCCTCCATGGTGAACTGGATGAGGATATTGCGCTTGGTGGCTCCGATGGCCTTGCGGACGCCGATTTCGCGGGTGCGCTCGGTGACCGAGACGAGCATGATGTTCATGACGCCGACGCCGCCCACCATGAGGCCGACGCTGGAGACGGCGACCATGAAGATGGCCAAGCCGCCGGTGAGCTGGTTCCACAGGCGGGCGATGGTATCGGGGGCGAAGATCTCGAAGTCATCCGCTTTCCAGGTTGCGACCTTGCGGCGGCGGCGCAGGAGCTCGCGGATTTCGTCCTCGACGAGGCTGCGGTTGCGAGGATCGTCGTACTTGACGCTGAGCCAATAATCCTTTTCCTCGGGATGGAGCTTGAGGAAGGTGTGGAGCGGGAAGACGGCCTTGTTGTCTTCGGGGTTGGTGCCGCCGCCGAAGACCTGCTTGCGCTTGTCGAAGACACCGATCACGGTGAAGAGGTCGCCTTCGATATTGACCTCCTTATTGACGGCGCTTCCATTGCCGAAGAGCTTTTCGGCAGTGTCATGCCCGAGGATGACGACATTGGCGCGGCGCTGATCCTCGTCTTCGGTGAAGAGGCGCCCCTGGATGAGGTTGAGGTCGTAGATATTCTGGACGGCGGTAGTATTGCCCTCTTCCATCGTGCCCTGGGCCTTCTTGCTGCCGTACTTCACGCCGATGATGCCGACCTGAAAGATGGGGTTCACGTGACGGAGCGAGGCATCGGCGGCAAGGACGTGCGGCAGGCTGCGCATGGCGATGGCGTCATCGAGGGTCATCCGTTTGCGGGCGAGCATTTCGGTGGTGGGACGCACGCCGATGACGGGCATGTGGAAGATCCAGAGAACATTGGAGCCAAGCGAATTGACCCAGGTCTGGACGTTGTTGTTGAGGCCGCTGATTATGGACGAGATGGTGATGACGGTGGTGACACCGATCACGATGCCGAGGATGGTGAGACCGGAGCGCAGCTTGTTGGCGCGCACGGTCTCCAAGGCCATTTTGATGGATTCGCCGGAGCTGCCGAATTGCATTGCGAACCTCCTATAACTCTGATCGCAGGGCGACGATGGGGTCGAGCATGGCGGCCTGCCGGGCCGGGTAAACGCCGAAGAAGATGCCAATGCCTGCGGAGACGAAGAGCGCCACCAGCACGGACCAGAGAGCGATCTCAGAGGGGAAACCGATGATGAGGGTCACCAGCTTGGCGACTCCAGCGCCAGCGAGAATCCCTATGAAGCCGCCGACCAGCGACATGAATCCGGCCTCGAAGAGGAATTGCAGCAGGATGTCCTGATAGCGGGCGCCGAGGGCTTTACGAACTCCGATTTCGCGGGTGCGCTCGGTGACGGAAACCAGCATGATGTTCATGATGACGATGCCGCCGACGAGCAGCGAAATGGAGGCAATGCCGATGACAACGTAGAGGAAGGTAGAGCTGATGCTCTTCCAGAGGCCAACGAAAGTTTCATTGGTGGAGAGCTCAAAGGAGTCTTCCCCACCGGTCGGATCGTGGCGGCGTGAGCGGAGGATCACCCGGGCCTCGTCGGAGGCGCGGTCGAGCGCGGGTCCGACGGAGCCGGCCTTCACGTAGATGGTGACGCTGTCGTTGGTGCCGTAGGTGTGCTGATAGGCGGTAATGGGCACGGCGACATAGTTGTCCTGGCTCTGGCCAAGGGTCGAGCCCTGGCGCTCACCGACGCCGATGACGGTGTAGGGCTCGCCGTCGACGCGTATCTCCTGACCGAGAGGATCGACATTCGGAAGCAGCTTATCGACAATGTCATAGCCGACGATGGCCACGCGAGAGGCGTACTGATCGTCGTTGGGTATGAAGCTCCGGCCGAGAACCACGTTCAGGTTGGAGATGGCGGGCATGTTCGCGCTCCAGCCGCGGATGTCGGTGTTATTGCTGGAGTGGTTAGTGGCGGAAACCTTGCCGCTGGTATTGAGCAGAGCGCCGACAGATTGGCAACTCTTGCAGAGCTGTTGGATCGCGTAGTAATCCTCTATCTTGAGGTTCTTGCGCTTCTGGAATTTCTGCCACTGCTCGTAGCTGAAGATGACGGGCGACTGCTTGGAGAGGGTGAAGACGTCTGCGCCGTATCCGTAGACCTTGGTGGCGACATAGATGTTGACGCCGTTGGTGAGGGTGATGACGGCGATGACCGAGGAGACTCCGATGACCACGCCGATGAGCGTGAGCACGGAGCGGAGTTTGTTGGCCCAGAGGGACTGGAGCGCGATTCTAAACGCTTCTTTGAGTTCCATAAACTAATCCCGGGGGCAGGCGTGCCACAAGTTTAAGGCATTTCTCCAATTGTGTAGCCAGTAATTCGGTGTGCCAGGTGGCCTTTTCTTTGTGCCAGGTGGCCTTTTCTTAAGGAGAAGTCCACTTGAGGCCATCGGCTCCGGTATACACCTATCGGAGAAATGCTGTAGCAGCGCACACAGCGACCCACGACGCGTTTGTGACCAATAGAGACGGCGGACCTCGCGCAGATCTTCCCTCTCATTCCGCGTACGTAAGGATACGTAGACAGCAAGCAAACGGTTCCCTGGTTCAGTCGTTAGCCCATCAGCCCTTATCGTTCGATGCCTCCTCTTTGGCGAGGGCGCGCTGCAGGTCGGGCCGTTCGGCGATCTGGGCGCGGAAGTGGGTGGACCAGTATTCGTCGCTGTGCTGCTGCATCTGCTTGTCCTCGGCGCGTTCCGGGATGCCGGGACGCAGGAGTCCCGTGTGATAGGGCTTGGTACGGGGGCGGCTCGATGCCCACGGCGAGAGCGGCGGCGGCGCGGGCGGCGTACTGGGCCTCGTGGCGGCGAATGGCGTCTCCGAAGGTGTATTCGGCGACCGACCAAGGACGTTAGAGGGGTCTTGGTTGGCGGATCTGGAGAGAAGCGCGGAGACGCGGGCGATTCTCTTTAGGGGTAGGTTGTAGGGGATAGGGTGGGTATAAACCGGGCGGATGTCCGATGAAATAGACCGGGCTCATCTCCGACACTGCGACTTAGGGGGTGAGGACGTACAACGTCCTCATGCCCTGGAAAACGAGCAGTGCGATGGACGAGAAGCTTCGCTTTATCTTTGAGTATGAGCGCGATGAGCAGACCATGACCGAGTGGTGTGGGCGGTTGGGCATATGCCGTGACACCGGCTATGTATGGCTTCGCCGCTACCAGCAGTATGGGCTGAAGAGCCTGGCAGAACTGGACCGGGCAGCCCGGCAACACCCCAACCAGAGGGCAGCCGAGGTGGAGCAGGGTGCCTGCGCTCGAAAAACGCGTCTCTGATTTAGAGGTGAAGGTCACTCAACTTCAACACGACCGAACAATAATCGCCAGCCCACGTGCTGAACGGGATGCTGAATTCAACTCCTGTGTGAAGGAAGCGAATGACAACTATGCCGTCAATTTGAGGGCCAACAGCAAGGAAAGGGGCGAGAACACTCTGAGCATCTCTGAACACGTTTCACAAAAGCTAGATGGAGTGAAACGATCAATGCTGGAGGAATGCAAGCTGTTGTATAGGTGACCTACCACGTCCCCTTCAAAGGTTAAAGGTGCAGTCGGGTCGGTCCGAATTCACTTGTACGAGTTGGCGACTTATCGGTCAAGTGAAAGCTAAGCACCTCGCTCAGTTCGCGTAGGTCCCTGACCGGACCAAAAGAAACCTCGCCGACACTGACGTTGACTGCGATGCTGGTCCTCAAGCATCAGGCAATCCGGGCCCTTTGGTGTCGCTGCTCCCCAAACACGGCAGAACAAGAGTCGCAGTCGCGGTCCCGCCTTCCGACACCGCGAAAGAAAGAGTCCCTTCCTCGGAATAGAGATGCTTTAGCCGGGCCTTGGTATTGCGCAGACCCAGCCCCGTCCCTTTGAACTTGCCGGGGCCGACGCTATTGCGGATTTGCAACTCGAGCGCGCTCTTTCGTCCTCGCGATGCAACTTCCACCCAGCCATTCTCGCGCGAACTGGCAATGCCATGCCGGACCGCGTTCTCGACCAGCGGTTGCAGGATCAACTGCGGGACGAGCATGGCTCCAGTCGATGGGTCGATCGACCAATCGACCCGAAGTCTGGTACCAAACCGCATCGTTTCGAGGTCGAGATATTCGCGAATGAAATCTAGCTCCTCGCGCAGGGGAATCAAGTCTGATCCGCTGCCTTTAAGCGCGGTGCGCAAGAGGCGTGAGAGCTTGACGATCATCACTTTGGCGGTTTCGCCGTCGCTTTCGATCAATGTTGAAATACTATGCAAAGTATTGAAGAGGAAGTGGGGATGCAACTGCATCTTGAGCGCGTCGAGCTCGCTGGCCGCCAGGGCCTGTTGGTATTCGGCCCGCTCCAGCTCCTGGCGCCGGTTCCGTTGCAAGTAATCATAGGCATGCGCCGCCAAGAGGGTCGCCACATAGATTGTGATAATGTCCGCAAACCCATCATGAACGAGCAGCAGCGGGCTAGTGACGGCGCGAGCGAGAAACCTCTGCGAGGCCTCGTCCCACAGCGGAAAAATCAGCCAGCGAATACAGGCGTAGCTGAACAGATAAGGGATCGCCCAGAGACAGTAAATAAGCAGATGCCGCACTCCATGCCGGCCCCCGACGTTGCGGCGCCCCACGAGGTAGAAGACAGGCGGAGCGAGAAGTGCGAAAGCCAAGCCTCTTGCCTCCGCGAGAATCAGCATTTGTCCGTGGGTCGAGTAAAGACTCATCGACTTGTCGAAAATAAAGTACTGCCATCCTGTTAGCGAAGAAAGAGCGGACCAAATACCGATCGACCACAGATAGGCCTTCGCGGTTTGCTTGAAGCCGGGCAACTCCATGGCGATATTCTATGCCCCATGCCATCAATCCGATTCCTCAATAAATCCCTGCGCTTTATCCAGCGACTCGGAAGATAACCCGACGGATTTGCGCTGTAGACTAGCTCGACCTTGGTGGGGGCATGCTATTGGCTGGCTTAATTTTATGCAGCACCGTTGTGTCGAACGAATCGGCAACTGGACGAGTAACGGGCAAACCGGACAGATGAAAGCCGAGCCGCCACTCCTTGGCAACTGTCCGATATGGCGGGCGGGCAAGTGGCGAAAGTAAGCTCCTATTTGGCCTGTGCGTTAGTCGTGTATATTTTCGGAGGTCTTGTCCGGCTCTGAGATCGTGAACTTCAGCCTATTGGACCAAACAATTGCTCGAGTTGTTGTATCTCGAACCATCAAGGACACGATCTAATCGGCGGGTTTCAGATCGTAGATGTTACTCAAATTTAATATTTGGTCTGCAGACGAGCGGGCCTTCACGACTAATCCAATGCCCGACCGACGGCTCGGTGTAGCGTCCGCCAGTTCCCCCTTTGCTTGACCCTCTGGCCTGCCTCCTCGACAACTATTCTCGGATCGCAGTCGCCACCAAACTTAGAAAGAATTGCAAGATCGTCGCTCGAGTTGCTGACTAACGATTCGCAGCGCGGTGGAACTCCCCATTTGATTGAGTTGAACCCAGCCGGAATCCGTCTGGGCAGGCTGCTTCTCGACCTTCTTCCGGAACCCGAGGTGTTGGGCCTGCTGGCGCTCCTGCTGCTGCAGGAATCGCGCCGCGCCGCTCGAATCTCTGCGGAGGGAGAGCTGATCCTGCTGGAGCAGCAGGATCGCTCGCTGCGGAACAGGGATCAGATCGCCGAAGGCATCTCGCTCACCGAGAGCGCTCTTCGATCGCGCCGTTTCGGCGCCTACACCCTGCAGGCGGCCGTTGCGGCAGTTCACGCCGAGGCTTCTTCGGCAGCATCCACGGACTGGCGCCAGATCACTCCTCTCTACGACCGGCTGCTTCGTGTTCCGCCATCTCCGGTCGTGGAACTCAACCGCGCAGTTGCCGTCGCCATGTGCGAAGGTCCAGAGCGGGGTCTTCGTCTCATCGATGGCTTGCTGGCGCGCGAGGAACTCGCCAATTATCACCTCGCGCACTCCGCCCCCTGCGGATTTGTGCCGCAGGCTGGGACGACTTCCGGAGGCCCGTACTTCGTATGAGAAAGCGCTGGCCCTGGCCCGGCAGGAGCCGGAGCGCCGTTTCCTCGCCGGGCGGCTGCGGGAACTGAGATAAAAAACTGCCTTTGCTGTCGATTTTCCCTGCGCCCGGCGACTATAGGGTGAACGAACCAGCACTACCCGCTGCTGGCCACCAACAAGAGGAGAAGAACAATGAAATACATCTGCTTGGGATACTACGATCCTGCAAAAGTCACGGCTATGACCGAGGACGAGCGAAACGCAATGTTCGACGAATGCTTTGAGTACGACGACCATTTGCGCGCCAACGGGCAGTTTGGTGTTGGAGAAGCTCTTCAGCCTGCTGAAACCGCGTTGACCTTGTATTGGAAGAACGGCAAAGTCGCGACGACCGACGGTCCCTATGCGGAAACCAAGGAACAGCTAGGCGGCATTGGCGTGCTTGAGGCGCGGGACATGAATCATGCCATTCAGCTCATGTCGCAGCATCCGGCCCTGAAGTATGGGACGTTGTGGGAGATACGTCCAGCCGGCGATATGAGCGAAATAATTCAGGCCAGCGAGCAGCGACGGCGAAAGGGCACCGCGCGATGAGGGCGGCGCCCAAGGATTAGTATCGCGAAGACGGCTCGTGGGAAGTAAACCAAAAGAAACGGGCTTTTCGGACAGTTGTCATTCAAGTGTCCGAGATGCCGACTTGAAGCGATCTTTGCAAGCCCATACACCCCGAATATGGCACAGTCGAGCGTCCGCGGCGCCTGCGGCTTCGTTCTTGCCGACAATGCGACAGAAATCGGCGCGAATGAACTCGTCTGGATACACTGCACCGTTTTTCCCACGAGCCGCTGAGTTATTCGTAACGGATAGCCTTTACGGGGTCCAGAGCGGCGGCGCGGCGTGCGGGTAGCCAGCAGGCGAACAGGCCGACGCAAGCGAGCAGAGCTCCGACGACGAGGAAGACATTCGGGTCAGAGGGCGAAACGCCAATGGGCAGGCTGGACATGATGCGCGTGACGGGGAAGGCCGCAGCGATGCCAAGGACCAGCCCGGTGGCGATCTGCCAGAGCCCGCGTCGCATGACCAGGAGCAGGATATTGCGAGTGTTTGCGCCCAGGGCGATCCGGACGCCGATCTCCTGGGTGCGACTGGCGGTGGCGTGGGCGATGACGGCGTAGAGTCCCACCGATGCCATGATGAGGGCGATGAGCGCAAAGCTGAGGAAAACGATGGTCAGCAGCGCGATGAACCACTGCTGATGGGCGACGGCTTCGCCGAGATCGGAAACGTTGCGCAAGGGGAGGTCCGGGTCCAGGCTGGCGACGGTCGGGCGCAGGGTTCCATTCACGTTGATGCTGGATTCGACGAGCAATGACATCGAGCCCCAGCCTTCCTGCTGAAAAGGCACGAAGAGCAACGGGTTGGGCTTCTTTTCGTTGAGTTCCTGGGTCATATCCCCGGCAACGCCGACCACGGTGATCCAGTCGCCGGGCACGTTCTTGTCGTCAAAGAACCGGAATCGCCTGCCGATGGCCGATTGGCCAGGCCAGAAGTGCCGGGCGCACTGGAGTGTGACGATCGCTGCCTTATGCCCCGCGGTACCGTCCGTTGTATCGAAGTCGCGACCCAGCAGGAGGGGCAGATGAATGGCATCGAGATAGCCAGGAGACTGGACGACCATGGAGACTTGGGGATGGACTGACCCGGGGTTGCTGGATGCGTGCTCGATCTCGATGTCGCGATGGGCTGCACCGAGGCCGGGAAGGTTGGAGGCGATGACTGCGTGAGAGACGCCGGGGATCGCCTGAAGACGGAGGAAAAGCTGATCCCAGAAGCGCTGCCGGGCTGCGATGTCCTTGTAACGGGCATCGGGCAGTTCCACCCACGCGGTCAGCAGCTTGTCTCCGGGTACAAACCGGTTGGCGGCGAGGGACTGCAGCATCTGATGGACGAAGACCCCGGCGCCTGTGAGGAGGACCAGGGTGAGCGCGAACTGCATCACGACAAGGACGGCAGACAAACGGCCCCCGCGATGCCTGCCAACGCTGCGCGCGCCTTCCTTGAGGACTTCATTGAGATCGAATTTGGACGAGCGCAGGGCGGGCACGATGCCGAACAGCATGCCGCTGGCGATGCAGAGAACGGCGAAGTAGCCGAAGACGGAGTAGTCCATCCGGAAGTCGATCCAGTAGGGCTTGCCCACGTCCCGTGTACCGAGATCGAAGCCATGCACGGCGAGGGCAGCCAGGCCCAGGCCGAGGATGCCGCCGAGGGCGCTGAGCAGAACACATTCAATGAGCAACTGGCGGATGACGCGCCACCGGCTGGCGCCGAGGGCGGCGCGGATGGACATCTCGCGCTGGCGGACGAGGGCGCGGCTGAGCATCATGTTGGCCACGTCAGCGCAGGCGATGAGCAGCACAAAGCCGACTGAAGCGAGCATGAGCAGGAAAAGGACGCGGACCGGTCCGCCGTTGTAACGCTGGTTAAAGGTTTCTACGTTCAGCGTGAGGTCTTTGTTGGTGTGGGGATACTGGGTGGCGATTCGTCCGGCAATGCCCTTCAATTCGGTGGACGCCCGCGCCATGCCCACGCCGGGCTTGAGCATGGCCCAGGTTTCGTACCCATGGTCGTCGCGATTCTCGAGGTCCGCTGAGGGCACGATGGGCATCCATAGATCGGTGTGGACAGGAAATTTGAAGCCTGCAGGCATGACACCGATGATGGTGGCGGGCTTTCCATTGACGCGCACCGTCTGGCCGATGACGCCGGCCGAACTGTTGTAGCGTTGCTTCCAGACGCCGTACCCGAGCACGACCACCGGCGCCGCGCCGGCGGCGCCGTCGCTGGCCACGAAGCCGCGGCCCAGTACGGGAGTTATGTGCAGCATAGTAAAGATGCCCGGAGTGGTGGTTTCCAGGATATAAGTCTCAGGGGCCTGGCCGCGATCGGTCAGGACGCCAGGATCGCCGGTGCCGGTTTGGATCGATTCGAGCGAGGAAGCCCCCTCTTGGTAAGCGCGGAAATCCGGGTACGACAGGCGAATACCGCGGTCGCCGTGCGCGGGGTTGCTGTAGCTGATGGCGACCAGCCGCTCGCCTCCGGGAACGGCCGGGGGCCGGATCAGCACAGCATTGACCAGCGTGAAGACCATGGTGTTGGCGCCGATGCCAAGCGCGAGGGTCACGACGACGGCGGCCGAAAACCAGCGATGGGTGAGGATCATGCGCAACGCGAAGCGAAGATCGTTGGCCATAGTTGCGGTGTACGAATGCGGGTGATGTGTTGTTCCATGGTTTGTTCGGGACCAGCAATTTTGCCGGACTTCCTGGAAAAGCAACTTCCAGCGCGTCGAGGCACAGTACAGGGGGCTTGCTGTTCGAGTTCTCGACGATCTGCAAGGAGAAAGTTCGACCAGCGACCGGAGGATCTGTTTGTTCTAGCGGGATGTTTGAGATTGCGGGCGTATCACCGGCTACCCGGAAGTTGCCCAAAAACCGGATTAGTCATTATGTAGTGACCGGCCCGCTGCGCTAGTCGTGGGTTAGGCTGAGTTTGTTTGACGAACTCTAGTCCAGAGCCACAAGCGGAGGAGCCGGTCATGAGAGAGAAGTTACGATTTTTGGGCATGGATGTCCATGCTGAGACGATCGCAGTTGCCATAGCGGAACCGGATGGGGAGGTACGCAGCCTGGGGACGATTGCCAACCGCGAAGATTCGATCCGCAAGTTCATCAGGAAGCTTGGTACGGCTGAGCAAGTGCGCGCCTGCTACGAAGCGGGGCCAACAGGATTCGTACTGTACTGGCAGCTGACCCAGTTGGGTGTGGACTGCGCGGTGATAGCACCGACGCTGGTACCGAAGAAGCCGGGAGATCGGGTGAAGACGGACCGGCGGGACGCGTTGAAGCTGGCGCGCAGTCATCGCTGCGGAGATCTGACGGCAGCGTGGGTTCCCGATGAAGATTCAGAGGCGTTGCGCGACCTTGTCCGGCAACGGGAGGCAGCCAAGCAGGATCAGTTGCGTGCGCGGTATCGTTTAACCAAGTTTCTGCTGCGCACGGGTCAACGTCCACCTCTGGGACTGAAGGCGTGGACAGAGCGTTACATGAGGTGGCTGGCGCAGGTCCGCTATACGCAGCCGGCGCAGGAAGTCACGCGTCTGGATTGTATGAACGAAGTCGAGCACATGAGCGCACGGGTGAAGCGGTTGGAGGAAGCCATTCTCGAAGTGGTAAAGCTGGCACCGCAACCCATGCAGGACGTCATTCGGGGTCTGCAGGCTTTGCGCGGTGTAGCGCATATCTCGACAGTCACGATCGCATCGGAGTTGGGCAACATCTCCTCCCGCTTTCAGAGCGCACGGAAGCTGATGGGTTATTGCGGCGTATTTCCCAGTGAAGATTCCAGCGGCAACCGCGTTCGAAGAGGCGGCATCACCAAGTCCGGTAATGCGCACCTCAGACGCATCGTGGTGGAATCGGCCTGGTGCTATCCACACCTGCCTCGCGTCGGGGAAAAGCTGCGCAAGCGACACGAAGGTGTTCCGCCAGCAATCATCGAGATCGCATGGAAGGCGCAGAATCGCCTGCATAGGCGCTACCTGACGCTGAGCATGGCAGGCAAGGATCAGAGGAAGATCATGACTGCAGTCGCACGAGAGTTGCTGGGCTTTATCTGGGCCATCGCGATCAAGGCTGAAGTAAGTTGTCGACAACCCATTGCTGCATGAAAAGACAAAACCAAAAACCTTCCAAATAGGGAAAAAGAAAAAACGTTGAACCAGGCAATTCAATTCGAGGACAGGGTCAGCCGCAGCCGGGGCAAGCACGAAGGAGAATCCTCGGCGGAAGTATGCGACAGGCTATGCCGGACTCGCGTGGTTAGTCAGAGGCAGCTCCCGACGGATCATGATTATGCGGTTTCGACCCGCGAATATCAGCTTGATCAATCGTCGCCATTACCTGCCTCGGCTGCTGCTGACCCTGTCCTCGTTCGAAAAAAACGACCAGCGCATCTTGACCGGTCACTACATATCACTTCCTTATTGCTGACAACTCAGGAGTTGAGCGATATCGAGATGTCCCTCGTGGCGCCTTAATTCGAAGCTCCCACAATTTTGGTAATCAGATTTCTTTATCCAGGGAGATCGTCACGTTTTCAATGCTGCGAGACAGAGCGAGGAAGGCCTGCATTTCCGCTGTGAGCAATTCTTGCGGTCCTTCCGAGCAGCAGTGCCGGACCGTCTGTTCCAAACGCTCGAACGAGTCTTCGAAGCGGTCCGTTTCCTTTGGTGGTTTGCCCTCCATCCGGTCTGCCATACGATCCAGCATTCTGGCCAGCCGATCGTCAAACTGCTGCTGTGCCACACGTACGGTTTCCGGTAGTTCGAAACCGGGGAGTTGGAGACGATATTTCACCAGCGCAATTCGTGTCACGAAGAGCGTCCGCAGCTGCGGTTGCAACTGTCGGATTTGATTGCGCAACGCAAGGTCCCCATGCCGGGAAGGCCCTAATTCGAATAGAACCCCGTCAGCCAGACTCCTCACTTTGTCAAAGTTTGTGTTGATCGTTGCACGAAGAGAATCGCCGCGCCAAGTCTTCTCTCTCCCAGGAAGCGGTTCTCTGACAAGTTGACCCAGCGATCGCAGATTGGAAATGAATGTTCTCCTCATCTCGACCGCAGCGGGAGCGCTCCACAGCTGATCAAAGACAAGCCACATCATGAAGAGGCCGAGCAAAATGCCGGCAACACGATCTCTTGCCACCGCAAGTGACGTCTGTATTGTGAATTCCTGCAAGTGGATGAGGTAGAACGCGACGGCAAACTGGACCCCAAAATAGGAGAGACGCGGGCCTGACGTTGCGAACCAGGCGGCTATACCAGTGACCACCACGAAAAGGAGCGTGAACCCGGCAATTGAAGCGAGGTAAGGCAGAATGAACACTTGCGCTCCCATCCCGACCACCACACCGCCGCCGATGGCACCCGCGAAACGCAAAACCTGTTTCTGGCGGGATGCGCCGACCGTGGAAAGCGCTGTCAGCAGGCACGTGGTGATCGCCGTGCTGATGCCCGGCCAGTCGATGGAGTTGTAGATGATGTAGCAGAGGCTCGCGGCAAGGCAGCCTTTCAACCCGAACTTGAGGTGTTCGGGGTTCGATAGAGCGTCCGCAACAAAGAGTGTCGATCGTCGCTCGTCGGCGGGTGGCGAGGGCATATACTCGCTTATCGGGCCAGAGCCGGAAAACACCACGGGAATCAGCGGTACGGTTTTTTCCATCTCGCGCAACAGCGGAACACCCCCGGACAGTTCACTTTCGCTATTGAACTCAATCCGGCCTGGAACTCTCCCGCTCAGCAGATCGGCATGAATGCTCGCGATGCTCGCAGCCAAGGCACGTATTCGCTGCCGATCATCGCTAGCAACCTGAATCCTGAGTTGCGTCAGGTTGGCGGCGATGTCTACAAGTCTTCCGACGAGCACCACAACGGCGCCCATCTGTTCACGGTATTGCTCCGAGTAGGTGGAACGC
>Ga0206832_10222_pt1 | contig 12924 bp, 12 predicted proteins | sample Alteio_BWOrgCont_74_FD_152896 | JGI IMG/M metagenome (GOLD analysis project Ga0206832, IMG submission 152896) | Enriched cells from forest soil in Barre Woods Harvard Forest LTER site, Petersham, Massachusetts, United States -... | ecosystem: Environmental > Terrestrial > Soil > Temperate forest >... | reverse complement strand
GGCTCAATTCCAGTTCGGCGACGATTTACAAACACACGTTCGACAAAGCGATGGATGAAACCGGGGAAACGGGCGCGACGCCGGAAGCGCACGACGAATTTTCCATCGAAGTGATCCGCAAATGGGAATGCGCGCTGGACGAAGCGCAGACGCCCGTCACGCGCAAAGTCGCGTTGCGCATCACGATGGTTTTCGGAAAAAACGGAGGTGTTTTCCCAGTGCTGCGACGGCTCACTCGGTTTGGTCTTGGCGGGAAAATGGGCAGTGGCAGGCAATTTGTTTCGTGGATTCATGTGGAAGATTTTCTGCGCGCTGTTGAATGGCTGGTCGCAAAGGATGATTTAAGCGGGGCAATTAATTTTGCCGCGCCGAATCCGCTTCCGAATAGCGACATGATGCGTTTGATGCGCGAAACTGGCGGTGTGCCGTTCGGCCTGCCTGCGACGGAATGGATGCTGGAAATCGGCGCGATTTTTTTTAGGACAGAAACAGAATTGATCCTTAAAAGCCGCCGCGTCGTGCCGAGAAAATTGCTGGCATCAGGATTTCAATTTCAATTCCCAAACTTATGCGGCGCGTTGGAAAATCTTTACGAATAATTTGTGAGCGACACTTCTAAAAAGCGTTCCGGGGAATTTCTGAAGATTGCCGGGCAGTTCAAGCTCGGCGCGCTCGTTACCGAATCTTCGCATCCTATCACGGCGAATTTGAGTGACGTGGCGAAGCAGGACATTGCGGTGGCATTGAAGTTGTTGTTCGACGTGGATGATGACGTGCTGAAAAAATTCCGCGAGTTTGCGGAATCGGGCAGGGCGATGGAAATCAAGGAAACCATTTTGCGTTCGCTAAAAAACGGCGGGCGGATTTTTTTCACCTGACTTTTGTGCCACCTCAAGCTGAACTTGAAAAAATGACGGGCTTTCGTTTTCAGCGATAATTGCAATCGCGCTGTCGCCATTTTTCACAGGCTGCGGTTCGACGGGGCGATTGAGCATTTTGCTGGATTCGGTCTGGCGAAATTTCTGGAGGCACCGTGGTAATGCGGACTTCGAAAATCGCACGTTCAGCGTGATGGCTGGCGGCGATTACGCGCTTATCAAATCGGTCGAGGGGTTTGAAGATTTTACCGCGTTCGGCAAAAAGCAAATCGTTGATTTGGAAGTCTCGCCTAAAGACGTTGTGTTTGCGATTACCGAAGGTGGCGAAACCTCATTTGTCATCGGCACGGCTTGGCAAGGAGTTGAAGTCGGCGCAAAAGTTTATTTCATTTACAACAACCCCGATGAAATTTTGTGCGAACATGTCGAGCGTAGCCGCGAAGTGATTCAGGATTCGCGAATCAAAAAAATAAATCTCACGACCGGGCCGATGGCGATCACCGGCTCAACGCGGATGCAGGCGACTTCGATCCAGCTTTGCGTGATGTTGACAGTTTTGGAAATGGTCGTGCGCGACTTGGTTGGGGTCGAGTCTGCGTCTATCCCGAAAATCTTTTTGGAAAAATTGGTCGCGCTTCACGCGACATTGAAATCACCGGAAGTGCTCGTGCAACTGGCGAAGTTCGTCGCGCGGGAAGAATCGGTTTATCGCAGCGGACATAAAAACAATTATTTTGCGGATAGGTTCGGGATTGATGTTTTGACGGACACGACGGAACGCTCGCCGACCTTTTGCACGCCGCCGTTTCGGAAATTTGACGACAAAACAGCGACAGAGTCATGGGCGTTTTTGTTTTCGTCTCAAAAAGAAACAGCAGCAGCTTGGCAGAGTATTTTGAAGCGCGAGCCACGTTGCGTTGAATGGAGTGAAAATGAAATCCGCGCGCTCGTCGCTGAAGACAGGTTTTCACGCACTTTGGAAACTGTTCGCAAAATCAGCCGCGCGGAATTAATGCGGTTCAAAATCGGATTGGACGGATTACCGCAGCGCCTTTTGAAAAATGGCGACAGCGCGATTGCAATTATCGCTGAAAACGAAAGCCCGTCATTTTTTCAAGTTCAGCTTGAGGTGGCACAAAAGTCAGGTGCGAAAGCCGGATTGATTTGTCTTGGAAAATCGCAAATCGCAAATCGCAAATCTGAAATTGAAACGACTTTTGTTCCCGTGCCGCAAACGGATTTTCTTCTGGACGGTCTGACTCGTGTGGCGGTGAAATTGGTGATGAATGCGATTTCCACCTGCACGATGGTCAGGCTCGGGCGCGTGATGGGCAATTACATGATTTATGTCATGCCGAGCAATCTGAAATTGATTGACCGCGCGACACGCTACATTTCCAAGCTCGCCGATTTGAATTACGAACGCGCGAACGAGTTGCTTTTTGAAGTCATCGAATACGTAGAGCCGCGCATGAAATCGGATCAAGCATATCCGGCGGTTGTTGGAATGGCCGTGTTGCGGGCGCGGGAAAATCTCACGAACGAGGCGGCGGAAAAGAAGTTGTCCGCTGCAAACGCATGATTTGGCATTGCGCGTTTCGCGACCGGTGCATAAAGTCAGGCGTAGTTTTTCAGCGCGAGCATCCGTTTTTTGCGCTGGCTTGCAGACATCGCAGGATATCAGATGAAAATTCGTTTGAAAAATTTCAGCAGGTTCGCGCCGGTGTTGGTCGCGCTCGTTCTCAACTGGTTTATCTGCCCATCCGCCATCGCCGGCGCTTTTCACGCCATCAGTTCGTCGAATGCCCCACGTTACGGTCACACGGCGACGTTGCTGGCTGATGGCAGGGTGCTGCTCGTCGGAGGGATAAATATTTACTCGACCGATCTCGACATGGACGGGCGGATCAACATCAGCGCCGAATTGTATGATCCGTCTCATGGAAAGTGGCACAATACAGGTGCGTTGGATATCGCGCGCATGGGGCACACGGCGACATTGCTGTCCGATGGAAAAGTTCTGGTCGTCGGAGGCGGCGGCTATCACGGCATTCTCTCGAGCGCGGAGATTTACAATCCTGTCACGGGAACCTGGACGGTCACCGCCGCGTTGAAGGCTGCGCGGTTCTGTCATACGGCGACGCTGTTGCGCGATGGCCGCGTGTTGGTTGCGGGCGGATATGATCTTGGCACAGGCGTTTATCTTACCGGCACGGAAATTTATGATCTATCCACTTGGACGTGGACGGAAACCGGCGCGCTGCACTCGGGACGCCAGGATTCGACGGCTACGCTGCTGCCCAGCGGTAAGGTGTTGATCGTCGGCGGCACGGGGAACGGAGGTTTCCTCGCCAGCGCGGAAATTTATGATCCGTCCAACGGGACATGGATAACGACCGGCAGCCTTGGGATTGCGCGCTCTTTACACACGGCAACCTTATTGCCCGACGGTCGGGTGCTGGTTGTCGGCGGCGACAGCAACAGCGGTGTGACCAATGGCGCGGAGCTTTACAATCCGTCCACTGGCGTCTGGACGGCGACCGGCGCGTTAAAAATCGGCCGCCAGAATCACACGGCGACCTTGTTGCCCGATGGAAAAGTGCTCGTAGCCGGGGGATTGAACCCGCGTTTTATCGCGGCTCTTTCCAGCGCGGAAATTTATGATCCATCCACCGGAACATGGACGGCGACCGATGATCTAAAATGTGGACGCTTCAATCACACGGCGACCCTGCTGGACAATGGCAAAGTCTTGCTTACCGGCGGCCTGGCCTACGATCTCCTGATCGGTTTTCACACTCTTTCAAAGGCTGAAACTTATGAGCCACCAGCTATGTCCGTGCGGATGAACCATCCGTGAATCTCGACGTTTGATCAGCGCTTCGTGAACGGCTGGAAAATTTTGGCGAATGCCCACGGTTGGTTCTCGTTTGGAACGACAATGCGGTTGGTGCTGTAAGAGACAACACCAACTTCATTTGTCGTGCCGGTGATGACTCTTCTTTTGCGCGGTTTGGCTGCGTCGTCGTTGATTGACCAGTAATGCAGCGAGCAGACCCACGGCGTTTTGTCGGCGAAAGCTTTTATGGTTTTCACGTCATTGAGGTCGAAGATTTCGGCGGCTGAACCGTTTCTGCCGAGGCAGGGGCAGAGGCCGACTTGAATTGTTGGGTCAATTTTCTGAAGCTGTGCGTATGCGGCGTTGGCGGATTCGATGCCGAGTTCGCCTTCAGATTTTCCCTTGCCGATAAATTCTTTTCCGAAATACATGACCATGATGTTCGCAGAATGGACTTTGACGCCTTTTTTCACGGCGTCGGCGAGTAATGCCTGTGATTCTTCCGAAAGACCGTTTGGATCAACGGGCAGCGTGTAGGAAATAATCAGGCCGGGATTTTTCTTCTGAAGATCAGCAAGAACAGTATTGCGGCGTTCGCTGTCGGCTTTGCCTTTGTCGAGATTGTTGCCTTCAACGTCGAAATCGAGCCATGTGAATTTATATTGGTCGATGACTTTTTGATAAGCCGCTTCAAGTTGCGCGGGGTCGTCAATCTCGTTGGCCATTTCTTTTCCCGCCTCGCCGCCAAATGACATTATCACGTCACCGCCGCGTTTGCGGATGGCGTCAATCTGGTCGTGATAAAGGTTGTCATCGATGGCGATGCGTCCGTCCCACGACGGTTCTTTGTGGTAGGTGGCGTTTTTGCCCTGGCCGTCCTGCTTGGCGATGATGAAGGCGAGAGTGTAAAACTTCAGTCCGCAGGCGTCGTCGCAATCGGTGAGTTTGAAATTATCGCCCGCGCCGATATACATATACGGCGCAAAAACTTTCGCAGGCCAATGATTTTGGACGGTGGCCTTGTGTGTGGCACAGCTTGTCAGCAAGACTGAAGTAATTGCAAAAAAAGAAATGAATTGTTTGCGCATAATTTTGTAGAAGATGAGTGCGGAGAATAATCATCGTCTCACGCGCAGGCAATTTTAATTCGACCGGCTGCGTTTTCATTGTTAGCTTAAGCGGATTATGACACCCGACGATATTTTATTGGAAGCCGAGGAGAAAATGCTCAAGACCGAGCAGGTGGTCGCGAACGAATTCGCCGGTGTGCGCACGGGCAAGGCGTCCGCGTCGCTCGTCGAAAACATCCAGGTGGAAGTTTATGGCTCGATGATGCGAATCCGCGAACTCGCGGGAATCACCACGCCAGAACCGCGAATGCTCGTCGTCCAGCCGTGGGACATGACCGGTATCCAAGCCATTGAGAAGGCCATTCAAAAGGCGAACCTCGGACTTTCGCCCGTTGTGCAGGGGAAAATCATCCGCATATCGTTCCCGGAATTGAGCACGGAGCGTCGTGAGGAATTCGTGAAGATCATCAAGAAAATGTCCGAGGACGGACGCGTCGCCATCCGTCATGTGCGCCGCGACGCGCTGGAGCTTTTGAAAAAGGCGAAGACGTCCGGCGGCGTCGGCGAGGAAGAAATTGAATCTGCGGAGAAAGAAATCCAAAAACTGACCGACCAATACGTCGCGAAAATTGACGCGCACGTCGCTCACAAGGAAAAAGAAATCATGACCGTGTGAGTCAGCGCGCCGGCACATTCGTCGCGGATTCAAATCGCACTACGGTTTCATCCGGCTTGGCGTAGCCGAGTTTTTCGCGCGTCAGGCGTTCGACGGTTTTTGGGTCGTTTCGCAAGGCGTCAATCTGCGCCTGAAGCTGCCTGGATTTTTCCGTTTCCTTTTGCAGTTCCGTTTGCAGCCGCAGATTTTCCGCGCGCATCCTCTCGTTTTGGTTGATGAGCGGCAGATAGCACATGCCGATCAGCATCAAAACGGCAAGCACGACGAGGCCGACGACGATTTTCGTCAGCTTGCTCCAGATGCCAAGGTTCACATCACTCACGCGGCAAGTTAAGCACGCACGGCCCGCCCGCGAAAGCGGATTTTATTGTCAGCGCGCTGACAAACGGTAAAACTCATCGCGTGGACATATTGCAAAACATTTTAACGGCGCTCGTAGAACTGGATGAAGCCGTCAAATCAATGCCGACGACGAATCCAAAGCCGAACCTGCTGCCGATCTTTTCGCGCATTGACGAACTGACGAAACAACTGCCGCGCGACGCCGACCCGACGTTGCTGCATTATTTGCACAAGAAAAGTTATGAGAAGGCGCGGCTTTATTTGCAAGGGCGCGACGCGGAAAATCAAATCGGAAATTGCCGCCATGTTTGATTCAACTATTTCAATTCTTTTCTCTGTTTGTATGATCGGATTCGGAATTTTTTGGTTCGGCGCGATCATAATTTGGATTCTTAAGATTCGTCCGTATCTTGAACGTCATAGTCAAAAAACCGGGTTCTTATTATTTCAACCATCACTGTTAAAAGATCATAAACTTGCCCTCGAGATTGCTCGCAAACACGGTGACAAACCTTGGTTTCTAAAAGCATTTTCAGCCTTTGCGATTGTTGGAATTGCATTTTTTCTTTGCGGTTTAATAGCAGTGACTCTCGGAGGAATTTATGGTCTGTAACTTAATCAAACCATGTTTGACGACACCATTGCCGCAATAGCCACGCCGCTCGGCGAAGGTGGGTTGGCCGTTGTCCGTGTTTCCGGCGCGCAAGCGCTTATTGTCGCGGACAAAGTTTTTCTGCCCGTCGGAAAGAATTCGCTCAAGCCGTCAGTCGCGACGACTCACACAATTCATTTTGGAAAAATTATTCGCAGCGAACAAGTCATTGACGAAGTTTTGTTAGCCGTCCTGCGCGCGCCGCGCACGTTCACGCGCGAAGACACCGTTGAAATTTCCTGCCACGGCGGAATTCTTCCGGCGAAACTTGTTCTCGACACGATTCTGGAAAATGGCGCGCGCCTTGCGGAACCCGGCGAATTCACGCGCCGCGCATTTCTTAATGGCCGGATTGACCTCGCGCAAGCCGAAGCCGTCGCGGATTTGATTCATTCGCGCACGGAACTCGCGCTTGCCGCCGCGAACGAACAGCTTGCCGGAAAATTGTCTCAACGCATCAATGAATTGCGCGACGATTTGATGAAGACGCTCGCGCATGTCGAGGCTTATATTGATTTTCCCGAAGAAGACATTGCCGAGGAAACAAAAGGACAACTTTTGTCGCGGCTCGAAAACGGAATTTCATTCATGGACGAACTGCTGCGCACGGCGAACGAAGGACAGATTTTGCGTCGCGGCATCCGTGCGGCGATTATCGGTCGTCCGAATGCGGGCAAATCCAGTTTGCTCAATCAATTGCTCGGCCATGACCGCGCCATCGTCTCGCCGATTGCCGGCACGACGCGCGACACGATTGAGGAGACGGCGAACATCCGCGGGCTGCCCGTCGTGTTCATTGACACCGCCGGATTGCGCGAAGGCCGAGACGAGATTGAAGTCGAAGGCATCCGTCGCAGCCGCGAAACTTTGGAAAAGGCGGAATTGATTTTGCACGTCCTCGACGCGAGCGAACCGCTCACAGGCGCGGATGAAATTTATCTCGCCGAATTTGCCGCAAAAAAAAGAATTCTCGTCCGCAACAAAACTGATTTGCCGGTGAAATTAAATTTATCAGATGGTGGGGCGAGCGTCCTCGCGAGCCGAAACGAACGGCTCGTCAGTAGCCTCGCCCCACCGATTATTGACGTTTCCTGTTTGAGCGGGCAGGGGATTGAAGCGTTGAAGGACGCGATTAAAAATCTCGTCTGGGCGGGCAAGATTGAGGCAGGGATGTTGCAGGTGATGATCAACTCGCGGCATCAGGAGGCGCTCGGTCGCGCGCGCGCGGGCGCGGTGCGCACGCTCGACGCGTTGCGCGCGGACGCGACGCTCGAACTGGTGGCGCTGGATTTGCGCATCGCCGTCAACGCCGTCGGCGAAATCGTCGGCAAGACGGCGACGGAAGATTTGCTCGACTCGATCTTCAGCCAGTTTTGCATTGGGAAATAATGAAAGAAAAAACTTGTCCTACTGAACTGTTTTGAGATTCTCTGCGTTTATGAAAAAGCTGCTTTTATTGGCTGTTTGTTTCGGAACAATTGCCGTAATTATATCCGGCTGCGGTAATAAGGAAGCAACTTCGATTGTGCGCGTCCTAAATGAACGCAAGGCGGCTTTATCCAGATCGGAACATATTCCCGGCAATGCCAATACTCTTTCTATTGCTGAATATACAGCAGCATTAAAAACAATTGATATTTCCGGCTGTTCTCAAAAATTTGATCTTGCTTGGAAAAATTATATTCAGGTTCTTGATAGCAAAAAAGGTCTTGGCGTATTATCTGGTGCAAGTGGTATTCGTGAAGCAGAAAATCAATTAGAAGCAGCCGCAATTGATGCGGGCGTAAAATTTGACTTTTCAAGTAATCAGTAGAACCGTTTATAACTTCACCAAACTTCCACCGGACCTTTCGGCACGGGAATTTGTTCGCGTTGAGTTGAAGCCGGTTCATCACGCATGAAGGATGCAACCATCGGCGGTTGTTGAAATCGGGGAAGCAATTTGCCGTGCTCGTCGAGAAATTGCCGGCGCCAGCGGATGTAATTTTCCAGCACGTCGTGGAATTCCGCGCGCGTGGAAATCTGCACGACGCGTTTGTTGAATTCGTGGCACGGGCCGAACCGCCTGGCATACCACGGCGCGACTTTGCGGAACATCCGGCAGCCGAGTTCCTCGCCAAAAACTTCAATCATCAGATTGAGATGGCGGCACATGATGCGCGTGCGCTCGGAGAAATCGGGTTCGGGGGGTAACAAATTTTCGGTAGGGCTGACCTGCTGGTCAGCCTGGACGCGCGGCAGCGCGTCCCTACCATTTAGATATTGCAACGTCCGCTTAAAAATCCACGGGTCGTAAAATGCGCCGCGCCCGATGCTCACGCCAGCGCAGCCGGTTTCGTCGAACATTTTTTTCGCGGCCTGCGGCGTTATGATGTCGCCGTTGCCGATGACGGGAATATTTTTCACGGCCTCGACGACTTTGCGGATTCCGGCGAGATTTACTGTTCCGCCAAATCCTTGTTCGCGCGTGCGGCCATGAACAAAAATCGCGGCGACTCCGACATCTTCCAAAGCGCGCGCCAGATCGGGCGCGGTTAAATTTTCATCGTCCCAACCCAAACGCATTTTGGCGGTGACGGGAATTTTCACGGCATCCACCATTTTTTTCACGAGCGCGGAAGTTTTTTCCAATTCAGTCATCATCGCGGAGCCGCCGCCGACTTTGCAGACTTTTTTCACGGGGCAGCCCATGTTGATGTCAATGGATTGAACGCCGAGATTTTCGAGGATAATTGCCGCATCGCGCATTTCTTCGGGAACGCTTCCGAAAAGTTGGACGGCGAGCGGAGAGTCGGCTGGGCGAGTTTCAATCAGTTTCAGCGCTTTGTGATTTTTTTCGAGGAGCGAGCGGGCGTTGACGAGGTCTGTCGTGCAAAGGCCGACGCCGCCGACTTCGCGCACGACGAGGCGGAAGGGCAGGTTGGTGTAACCCGCCAGCGGCGAGAGAAAAAGATTGGAATCCAGTTTGAGCGAACCGATTCGCATGGGTAGATTGTAGCGGAATTGATTGATTGCGAAAGCGGCAACGGCGTGATAGTTTAGCGCGCCATAATAATTTGTGGGTTATGTTCGATATGTTTGACGAAGACGACAAAAAAAAAGACGACAAGAAAAAGCCGCCGGGCGGTTTTAACGTGCCCACGTTCACTTGGGTCGCGTGGATCGCGATCATCGGTAGCATCGCGGCGTTGATGTTGGTGCGGCAGCACATGACGACGCCAGGCACGCCGCCGATGTCGGAAGCGACGTTCCTGCAAAAATTTGACTCGAATCTGATCAAGCACGCGGTCATCACTTACAATCCTTCGATGGCCGGAAGTCCGATCACCATCACGGGCACGTTTTTCCAGACGGACAAAGACGGCAGCGTCTTGAAACAAAAAAATGGCATGCCGGTCGAGGCGGATTTTATCGCGCCGAACGTCGTGCTGACGCCGACGATGGAAGATAAATTATTACCTTCGGACAAAGTCGAAGTGAGCGTGCCGAATCCGATGTTTTCTGAAATCGGCTACCAGCTTTTATTTTTCGTGGGCATCGGCGTGCTGTTCTGGTTTTTGTTCATGCGTCCGCTAAAGATGGCTGGCAAAGGCGCGCTGAATTTTGGCCGGAGCAAGGCGCGATTGCTCGCGAAAGATCGCAACAAGACGACTTTCAAGGACGTGGCCGGAGTCGAGGAAGCAATTGAGGAAGTTTCCGAGCTCGTGGATTTTTTGAAAGACCCGAAGAAGTTTCAAAAACTCGGCGGACGGATTCCGAAAGGCGTTTTGATGGTCGGCGCGCCGGGAACTGGAAAGACGCTTTTGGCAAAGGCAATCGCCGGCGAGGCAGACGCGAGTTTTTTCAGCATCAGCGGCTCAGATTTTGTAGAAATGTTCGTCGGCGTCGGCGCGAGCCGCGTGCGCGATATGTTTGACCAGGCGCGCAAAAATGTTCCTTGCCTGATTTTCATTGATGAAATTGACGCGGTCGGTCGCAGCCGCGGAGTCGGTCTTGGCGGCGGCAACGACGAACGCGAACAGACTTTGAACGCGTTGCTCGTCGAGATGGATGGCTTCGACACGCAGGAAGGAATCATCATCATCGCCGCGACAAATCGTGCGGACGTTCTTGATCCTGCGCTGTTGCGTCCGGGACGATTTGACCGTCGCATCACGGTGAATTTGCCGGATGTGCGCGGGCGCGAGGCGATTTTGAAAGTCCACGCGCGCAACGTGAAACTTGATCCCGCAGTTGATTTGTCCGTCACGGCGCGCGGCACGCCCGGTTATTCCGGCGCGGAGCTGGCGAATCTTTTGAACGAAGCGGCGTTGCTCGCGGCGCGCACGGGAAAAAAATCCGTCGGACAGCCCGAACTTGAAGAAGCGCGCGACAAAGTGCGTTGGGGACGCGAACGCCGCAGCATGGCGATGACGGATGAAAATAAAAAATTGACCGCATGGCACGAGGCCGGCCATGCGCTCGTGAATGTTTTGCTCGACCACACGCATCCGTTGCACAAGGTCACGATCATCCCGCGCGGGCCGTCGCTTGGCTCGACAATGTCGCTGCCGAAGGAAGACATTTTGAATTATCGCAAAAAGGAATTGCTCGACACGATCACGATGACGATGGCCGGGCGCATCGCGGAAGAAATCATTTCCGGCGACATTTCAACCGGCGCGGGCGGCGACATCCATCAGGCCACAAACATGGCGCGCGCGATGGTCTGCCAATACGGCATGAGCGAAAAAATCGGCATGGTGCAATATGTCGAGGATGATGAATTTTTCCTCGGCCGCGACATGATGCGCCGCAAGACTTACAGCGAGGCGACGGCGCAGGACATTGACGCGGAAGTTCACGGCATCATCAACAGTTGCTACGAGCGTGCGCGAGAATTGATTTATGCGAACCGCGACAAGCTGGAAATGATCGCGAAGGCATTGCTCGAATATGAAACGCTCGACGGCGTGCAAGTCGAAGAAATCGTGAAGCTCGGAAAATTCACTCCGCCGCCGCCCGCGCCAAAAATTGAGCCGCCGAGCGGCGCACAGGCTGCAACGACATTGCCTGAAATTCCGCCAAAAACTGTTCCGCCAAAATTGCCCGGACTCGGCAACGCCGCGCCCGCCGCCGCGTAAATTTTCAGGAAGGTTTTTCGAGGTTCTTCAAATCCTCGGCAAGAAACTGCGTCACGTCCTTGAACCGCGCCACGTTTTCAGGATTCACCGCCATGAGCGTCTGGTGCGCTTCGAGACTTGTGCGCGTGATTTCTTCGCGGCTCGGATTGATGGATTCGGGCGTGGAGGTTTTTACGTCATCGGGCAATTGCAACGCACCGCTGGTGACTTTGAAAAGATGGATGGCGCCGAGATTTTCCAAAAGTTCTGCGACACGGTCGTTGGGGTTTGATAACTCGACGGCGGATTTGCCGGGCGCACCGTCCGGGTTCATCTTCAACCCGAATCCGGCCAGCACGCCCAGAAACGTGCTGTCCATCAGCACGCACTCCGACAGGTCAATGATGAAACGCCCGAAACCTTTTTGCGAAAGCTGTTCCAGCAGCGTTTTGAAATCCGGGCTGGACGTGAAATTCGCGCGTCCTGCGATTTTCACGCAGGCGAAATTTTTCCCCACTAACACGGACAGGTTGGCCGATGTCGTTGACATTTTCCGAATAAGATTTTAAGCCGCGACCGCTTGCGCGGCAACAATCTGCACCAATGCTTGCTGCAACACGAGCGATTCGTCAAGTCCGCTTGATACGAGCCGCTGGTTGCAGCACAGCAGCAAATCCATCGCGCGAACCAGTTCGCCTTGCGAGTATTTTTTAACCTGCGGCAGCGCTTTGTAAAGCACATACGGATTGAGCGCGAGCGGATTGAATTTTTTATCCTCGGGCAATTTATCTTTCGGCACGCGCTCCAGTTGCGATTTGAAATTGTTGTAATCATTCACCGGCTTGATCCAGCCTTCGCGCAGCATTTCCTTGAGCAGCAGCATCGCGCGGATTTTCCCGATCAATCCGTAAAGCAAACCGATCTCCGATTTTTTTGAATCGAATTTTGTTTCCCACAATTCCTCGTCCAGCCGTTTCAGCAAACGCGGCAAATCGCGGTCACCCAAGGCGTCGCCGAGCGCAAATGCCTTTGCCGTTTTGTTTTGCGAGCAAATTGTCGCGACGTCGGCGAATTCGATTTTCTTCCTGTCTCCGGTGAATAACGACAATTTTTCAATTTCCGTTTCCAATTGTCGCGCATTTGGCCCGACGCGGCTAACCAGTTCGGACAACGCTTCTTCAGAAATTTCCTTTTTACGATCGCGGATTGCCGTTCTCGCCGCGACTTCCGCGCGCTCGACCCAATCCTTGTCATCCGCCGAAAGCGCCGCGAAATTCTCGACCGAACCAATTTTGTCCAGCGTCTTGAAAAAAGTTTTGCGCTTGTCCACTTTGCCAGCGCTGATTAAAAGCCGGACATTCTGCC
>Ga0206832_10221_pt1 | contig 13008 bp, 12 predicted proteins | sample Alteio_BWOrgCont_74_FD_152896 | JGI IMG/M metagenome (GOLD analysis project Ga0206832, IMG submission 152896) | Enriched cells from forest soil in Barre Woods Harvard Forest LTER site, Petersham, Massachusetts, United States -... | ecosystem: Environmental > Terrestrial > Soil > Temperate forest >... | reverse complement strand
ATTTAGCGTCTTTCCGATCGATCGCAGCCAATTATGTTATTGTCTGCCAGCTAACACCGGCGGATGAAAATTACCCGACTTATAGTTCCAGGCACGGTCGTCTGATCACGGGATTTCTCCGGAATTTTAGTGCATCAGGACTTTTGTTTTTTCCGATCGATCGCGACCCGATGGCGATCTTGGCCTGGTATAGGTCCTTTATTAGATCACTCACTGAAAATGCGACTATTTTAAAAGCTATTCAGGCAACAGTAAAAGAAGGTTATTTGATTCAGATCCCAGCTGCTGCAACTGACCAACCTCTGGAAAAAGGTTTAGCGATCTTGGATGGTCGATTTAAAAAGCTTTACGACCAAAACTATCCTCAGCTTGGCAACGCTAAAAAAGACAAGGAATTGCGGCGGCAGCTCAATGAAGTTAAAACCATGATCGACACGGGTGGAAAGTTTAACCCCTTCAATAAAATGCAATTGGCGTCAAATGTATCCCAAATATTCAATAGACTAGTTGATGTTAATGAAGTAATAAAAACCAGACAGGCACAGACACGTTCAGTTGCTCCAGCACTTAAAAGACGGGGTAAAATTGGAAGAATTCTTGATTTGCCGTCATTGTTAAAGGAAGAGATCCAGACAAAACCCCATACCGAAATAATCAGTTTTTCACGTGAACCGGTACAAAAGGCAACCGTTTCTGAGATGGAGAACCTTATACAGGAAATTCCTAAACCCCAACCGTTGACCGTGCAGGATCCGCGCTATCTTCAGGCCGCGATATCGGCTGAAAAGGAACCTGATATTTTAATTGAGCAATTTCTGAAACCTGCCACTACCTATAATTTAAGTGTTTCTATCGGCAGGCTTAAACAAGGAATAACAGCCGCAGATGAATCCTTTCCGGAAGAGGACATTCTTATAGATGTTCGGACGCCTGAAGAACCGCTGACCATTGTATTTCAACCTTCCGGTAATTCGGAGGCTCAATCACAAGTCTTGTTATTACCCAAGCTCCAGAATAGTCTTACTGTTGATTTTGATTTTCGTACAGCTGATAGCGATACTGTATTTAGCGCCGATATTAAAGCCTTTCATAAAAACCGGCTGATCCAGGTCGTAGATCTAGCCGCACCTGTTAAAACCGTCGGTGATGAGAATGAACCAGGTGAGATCTCTTTGAAAACAACTTTTTCTGTGAGGCGTAACCTCGACGGATTAGGCGAAAGGCTCGACTTTAACCTGGCGTTACATTACGAAGAGCAGAATGGTCAGCCAGTAGTAACCGGCGTTATCGAAAAAAAAACCGCTTAAATTTAATACCGGCGGCGGATTGCAAAATATCGTTAACCATATCAAAAGAACGATCGAAAAGGCTGCCAGGGAGCCTGAGGATCACCCTTATGACCTGGGTGATCCTAATAATCAAAAACTATTAGTGAACTTGGCTATGTCCGGTACAGACTTGTACAACAATTTGATCCGTGGTCAGGTAACCGGAGACGGGCCACTGCAGGTTGTGGCTAACAGGGCTGTTTTCGCCCCCTTTGATTTTATTTATACCCTTTCTGTCCCAAAATATACTGCTAAGTTATGTGATCAGGCTAAAGAAGCGCTGAGCAATGGCAAATGTCTGGATTGCTTTGATAAGAGTATTGATCCAGCTGATCATATTTGCCCTTTTGGTTTCTGGGGCTTCAGCCGGATTATTGAGCGTTTTAAATATGATAGTGATCATGTAAATGACCAGACCTCGGATCTGCTAGTCTATTCTGAACCGGCAAGCGGTCGTAATACGCTTAACATTCTGCAAAATACGATCCACGGATCTTCGGAGCGAGTTAATTTTAACGACCCCAATCTTCGCCATAAAGTATCAGATTTCATAAAGACCACTACCCGCGCCAGCACGGTAGAGACCTGGGATGATTGGGTTTTACAAACATCAGCCACGGAACCGGAGACAATTGTGCTGATCACTCATATTCAAAAGAATAGCGAATTCAACGCGAACGAACTAGAGATCGGAGGCGATGTGCTGCCTCAGTCGCACTTTGGACCAAAACATTTATTGAAAGATAAAAAGCCTTTTGCTATCGTTATAGGTTGCGAGGTAGACAATGTCAATAACCAGGGCTTTGATGTCAGCAGTGAATTTTTAAATAAAGGTGCGGCCATAGTCATTACCAATTTCACAAAAATATCCGGTGACGAAGCCGCAAAAATAGTCATGCGTTTGGTGGAGTTGCTTAAAACTGACAGCGGCAGCGGGATCCAATTAGGTTCTGTCGTACTTAAACTTAAACAACAATTGCTGGCAGAAGGCATCATGTCAAGCTTAAGCCTGATCGCTTACGGCGACGCGGATTGGATTATCAGCGCTGAAGCGGTTTCCAAATCATAATGATGAAAAAAACAACTAACGCCGTCTATGATGTTACCCTGTTGCCCGCCAGCTACGGCGACAGTATCCTGATCAATTATGGTTTAGCCGACGATCTCAAATATATTTTGATCGATGGTGGGCCTTATTACGCGTTAAAGGATATTGGAGATTCGATAAAGCTACATGCTCCACAATTAAAAGAGATAGAATTACTCATTGTTACCCATATCGATGCTGACCATATCGATGGTATCATAAGAATGCTACACCAAGGGAAACTGCCCTTTACGATCAAGGAGGTCTGGTTCAATGGTTACGGTCAAATAAAGATTTTTAAAGAGGACGACGGTCATCTACTAGGGTATAAACAAGGTGAATATTTAAGCGCCTTGATCGAGCATAAGCAGGTTGTACACAATAAAACTCATTTTGAAGGCAAAGCTATTTCGATCAAAGACAGCGCTTCCCCGATCTGTATAAAGTTGGCAGGCGGTTTTAAGATTTTATTACTTGGACCTGATGAAACAACACTGGCTGAATTTGCTAAAAATTGGGAAAAGGAATCGACAAACATTGCCGATATAGATGCATGGTTAAAATCATTAGAATCAAATCCCCGATATACTGACCGCGCTTTGTTAGGCGAAGACTCCATCGCAGATTTGCAGGCTTATAAAGCTACTAAGGACAATAGCCTCGAAAACCGAACTTCTATTGCTTTTATTGGTGTATATGGTGGTAGGTCCTGCCTTTTCGCCGGAGATAAGCCCAATGATGCTATGCTCAGCGTTATACAGTCCCTGTTGGATAAGCGCAAAATAAAAAAAGAGCAATTGCAATTGGACGCCTGGAAAGTTGCCCATCATGGCAGTCGTAAAAGTACACTCTACACTTTGATGCAAAAATTGAGCGCGCCAAAATTATTGATCTCATCGGATGGAAAATATTATGGTTTCCCAAATGAAGATACCATAGCCAAATTTCTAAAATTTAATCAGCGGCCGCTTACTTTCTATTTTAATTATCGTCATGCAAAAAATACGCGCTGGGATGATGATGAACTCCGGGATGCCTATATGTATAAGACCGAATACGGCAAGTTGAATGAAGGCATCAAACTGTCTTTAATCCCAACCATGCTTACTAATAATACTAATAAAACCCTTTAATAAACTAATCATCTATATTAATAGATTTGTAAATAACCTAACCCATAATAAATGGCTTTAAATAAGATCGTCCACTTGGCAAATGACCCTACTGAAAACAGTGGATTTAAAAAGACGCGGGGTTTTAAAAAACCGGTTGTTGAGAAGGACGATGATAATGAAGCCCCCAAATCCATCAGGCTTTTTCATCAGCGCCGCCTGCGATCATCCAATGATAACTTTTCGACCGAGCGTAGCAAGCGGAATGAGGAACGCACCATCAAGCTGCCGGCAAATATCGATTTGATCAGGATACATTTTTACGCTATCTTTCAACTTGATCTACAAAAAAAATTTTATAACAGGTACGGGATCTTAGGCATCGAATATGATAAATTTAATAAGTCGGTGCTGTTTGAGATCGTTGATGAACGGAAATTTGCTACTTTGGTGGCACATGTCGATGCCTTTTGTTCAGCCGAAAAAAACAGCAGTTATGAAGGTAGCTCCTTTGCATTGGTCGCGCTGATTCACGATTTCGATTTTATCAGCACAAATAATCGTTTAACTGAAATACCTGAACGTGGTGCGGTCATTTCATTAATTAACTCTTCATTACGTGCCTTCAATGATCAAAAAAATGAGTTATTCAATTTTTTGGAAAAGCGCCAGGTAGAAATTATCTATAATGAAAGTTATCCTACGTTGTTGGAACTAGGCGAGGCCGATATAGATACAATAAATGAACTGGCCCAAAATTTCGACATTGTTCGCGCAATAACAAGTGCAAGGGCTATCAAGGTCCGTCCAGGTGAATATGGGGACCTGCGCCGCGAATTTGGATTTACTGTAACGGAACCAGCTAACCTGGAAACAGTGGGGCTTATCGATACCGGCGTAAACCGCCTTGAGCCGATCAGGGAGCTGATCTCAGCGATTAATTACGACCATACAGGCTTTGGAGCATATTGGGATGAATCCGGTCATGGTACTATGGTGGCAGGTCTGATCATCCTGGGGGAAGAATTTATCCGGGAGGTACGAGGAAACTACGAAGCAAAAGCCAGAGTGGCGGTGATCAAAGCTATTCATAACAATAACGACGAGATCAAGATCACCGATCTCCTTGCGGACATCAGACATGCCCGACGAGAACACGGCATCCGCATCTTTAATATGTCGCTGAATATCCCTTCTATTAAAAAGTACAATGAGAATTACAGCTATTTTGCTTATGAGCTTGATAAGCTTGCCTATGAAGAAGATCTCCTCATCTTCCTTTCTGTCGGCAATATCGATGCTGACAGGATCGCGGAACTGACCATATTCGAACGACATGATTCCCATGAATATCCTACGATCTTTTATTGCCCAGGCGAAGGCAGTGATATCCACGATTGCCAGACTACCAATATTCACGAGCCTGCCGATTCCTTGAACAACATTTCCGTTGGCGCCCTGGCTGGAAACTTAGAGCCAGGAGACCAGACAGATATTACCCCGGCTAAAGAATACCCTGCCTATTATACTCGGAAGTTTCATTTCGATTATGAACAAAAAATAAATGGAACGACGATCAAAAGAAATCAAACCAATAAATACCTGAACAAACCGGATATTGTAATGGAAGGCGGCGACCTCCATGAATATGAAGCAGGAATGGAAGTGTTGCGTAGCCCCATAGCCGATGGCCAGCAATTCTATGGCCGTGCTTGTGGAACAAGTTTAGCCACTCCGCTCGCCGCATCATTGGCTGCTGAATTATTAGCCTTATACCCGACGCTTCGTACGCAAACCATTAAAGCGCTCCTACTAAATAACGGTAAAAAACTATGGGGAAACCATCCGCCGCATTTCGCGCCATTTGAATTTGACTTGGTCAGAAAATTGACCGGATTCGGCAGGCCGGCTCGGGAAGGTCTGTTCTTCAGCTCAGATAATTCGATCACTTTTGTGGTCGAACAAGATATTGATTTAGATGAGGTTATCGCCGTCCCGATTAATATTCCACCTTATTTTGCTGAATCTGGGAATAAATTAAAGTTTGATGTGACGCTTTGCTATAGTTTTCTTCCCGTTCAGCATAACCATTTAAATTATTTACCGTTGCATATATCATGCGGCATTTTTAAGTGTTGTGATGTTGGAATTATAGCAGGTGGGGATGCAAAAGAATACCGGATCAAAAGCAGTATCAGCTGGACTGAAGACTTTTTCGGTGTAGAGAATCGGTTATTCTCTAATGCACAACAACTGTCTTTTAACCTACAGGCCAGTGATATGGAAGATCTAGATAATAAAGTTTGCCTAGCCATTCGTTGTACCGCCAAGAAAAACATTGGAGAGAGCCACCGAAAACAACTGGAGGATACCCTGCATGAAGTTTCTATAGTGGTTGCTATCACGGAGATCCCAGATGCACGTGCGGGGAATCAATTATATGCAGCTATGCTGGAAAATAACAAGATAGAAAATATTGTGGAAGCCGAAGGAGAAAACGATCTAACGGTTTAAAACTTTAGGTTCAGGCTTTTTTAAGGCCTTTTTTTCTTCTTTTAATAATTGCTGCCACACATCTGTTGAAATGACTGCGTGCAGGTTGGTGATGTCTGCACTGAGATTTTCAAAGATGCTGCGCTTGATTGCTGTTTGCAGAGTTTTTTGTACGCTGTAATAAGAAAGTCCTTTTGCTGTCTTGACAATTGTCGGCAATTTGTCTTTGTCATCAAAACTGAATTTTCCATTTTTTAAAGTTAGTTCGATCAGATCCAGTATCCTTTTTTCATCCGGGAGATCGAATTGAATATTCAGGTCGAAACGTCTCAATAGCGCATCATCCAGCATGTCTGATTGATTAGTAGCCGCAATAACGATACTTTTGCTGGGCAGGTAATCAAATAACTGTAATATCGTATTTACCACCCGTTTCATTTCGCCATGATCCTGGCTGTAATCGCGCACTTTACCCAGCGAATCGAACTCATCGATAAAAATGATGCAATCTTCAGCCGTTGCCTTCCGGAACACTTTGGCCAGATTTTTACTGGTCTCTCCTAACTTGGATGATACAATAGCGCCCAGATTAACGACCACCATCGGCTTGGCCAATTCTCCGGCGAGAACATAAGAGGCCAATGTTTTACCGCAGCCCGAAGGACCATGGAAGAGGATCTTATTGGAGACGGGTAGATCATAATTCAACAGCATATCCGCCGAACTGTGTTCCCGCATAAAAAACTGCAACGATTCCTTTACATCTGCGGAACAGACCAAGTTTTCGAAGGAGTAAGAAGAGGTCAGCTTTTCGAAGATCAGCTCTCCCACTTCCCGCTCATCCATTTTGGTGTAATAATCCTGGCCACCGACACGGGTTAAAGTGCGGGGTTGCTTATTGACCGTATCTTTTAAAATGGATTGCAGTTGTAAAGCAAAGGTCAGTTTTTTGGTGTTCTTAGAGTATTCGATCAGCTCATTCAATGATTCCACCAGTTTGCCTTGGTCATTTTCAAGACCATATCTTGCGATTTCTTTGATGTAATTGAACTGGGACATACTCTGAGTGCTATAGTATAGGTTAGGATAAGTGCAAAATGCCCGTTATGCTACCTGATAAAGTTAATAGTAAAAAACCGCAAAAGTACTAAATCGTTTGTAATTTTTTTTAATAGTGTATACGAATAATTCCTTATAAAGATTCCTTTTACAGTCAACGAAATTTGTTTAAATATATTTTGAAAGCATTAAATTGTTCGTCTGTAAGGCAATAATATATAAACGGTCAATCCGCAAAAATCTTTCTTCGATAACTCGGCCAAGAATTTACCTGTCTAATCAGTTCAGTTGACTGTATATGTGGATAATGCAATTCCACATATACCTTAAAAGACCTAATCGTCTCGATGTCATCCCATTCCATCCCAGTAAGACAATGTAATGCCCCGCGATTTGATTGCATAACAAAGCTATATAACTGCAAATAAGGCGGAGCCTTTTGAAATGCTTGCTCAATAAGCTCAAAATACAACGACTTTTTGAGTGCCTTTTTTAATTCCATTACAAGATCGTAAGTAACGAGATGCAATGTACCCCACTTTATCAATTCAGCCATGTGCGGCAATTCTTTGCTATCGAAGAATAAATATAGGTAAGTAATAAAATCGAACTCCGTAGCGTCGCAAAGGTCTGTGCTAAAATGGGCGTAAAGCTTTTTAAACGCCTCTAATGAAAATCCGTCCTTAAGCTTATCTATGACAAAACGGATAACTTCATTTTCCTTTTCAATTATTTGTTCCAAGTCAGGCCCTTTAATACTGCCATCCGGTAATTGCATAGCATACCTCGGCTTAGAGAATAATTCAAAATAATAGCTTTTAAAAAAAATGGTCTTTCGCTCGTAAGTTACCTGTACGTATAGTGGATGGGTAAGTTGTCCGTGAAAATCCACCTGCTTTAGCCGGTCATTTAGGTAGGTCTTGAAACTTATTTTCATTTTATTTAAAAAATATTTTAATAGGATTCTGCTGTTTTTGAACGAGTTCAATGTTAATAATAGCACTACAATAAATCAAATCGCATTAAAAACCGCTAAATCTAATTATGTTAATTGTTGATTTAATGATTCAAAGATAATCATTTGTTTTGACATATTTTAAATTATCAAAACATTACTTTACATTTGTTTTGATATCAATCCAACTGTGGTGCGGTTAATCGGGATCAACTCCACTTTTACCTACACAGGCGGATGATAATTATGAAGTATTAACAATTAATTTATTAGTGATGACAGCAATTGAGTTGATTACAAAAGAGGATCTGAAGGCGTTTAAAAAAGAATTACTGGAAGATATAAAGGCTATTATTCAGCCGGGAAAAGGACAACAGAAGCAATGGTTAAAGAGCAATGAGGTAAGAAAGCTATTAAATATTTCACCGGGGACACTGCAAAATCTGCGTGTTAATGGCACCCTTACTTATACTAAAATCGGGGGCATGATGTATTACAAATTGGAGGACATTTATAAAATTCTGGAAGGGGGTGGTCATTGAAGTCGATTATTAAGGATAAGGAATTAACGATTTATGCAGAGCGGGTTAAGTTCATGGGCAGCAATCAGCAATTATACGCCACCCACGTAAGCCTATTCACCGCCATATTTGTCAGCTGGCAGCGAAGCGGATTTAATAGTCCTTTTTCAATCAGTCGCAGGCAATTAATGTCTTACAGCCGGATTGCATCATTCGCTACTTATCATAAATGTATAAAGGAATTAGTTGCTTACGGATATATACGTTATGAGCCTTCGTATCATCCAATAGAGGGAAGCTTGATGTATTGGCCGGAGAACATGCCATAGTTTAGTTGTAGATCTTTATAACACTATACGCAACTATCGTAGTAACAGTATAACCAAGCAACAGTAGAAATGAATATCGAAGTAATTGTGTAACGGAATAACCATACAAGATGTATCAACTGAGCAAACGACAGCAGAGCTCCGGTTTTACAATCCACATATGCAGCTATCTGTATATACAAATATATTATCCGGTTATTTAAAGCAAGCCATGTTTCGGGCCTCCCGAAACGCTTGCCGGGACACCCGGACCCGTTATACTTCACTTCGTTCAGCATAAAAATTATGGGAAGGCCAGAGTTATCAAAGGAGGAAAAAAGGTCAGAGAGGATTACGTTGAAACTGACTAAAGAAGAAAAGAAAAAGTTGGATAAAGCCGCAGCAATTTGCGGTTTACAGCTCGTTGTACTTGTAAGGGAAAAGCTCTTTAAGGGAAAATTTCCAGAGGCAAAAATTCCTAAGGTTGATTTGGATACTTATGTGGAATTAAAAAAAATCGGGGTAAATATTAACCAACAAACTAAGCAGTTGAATGCGGGGAAATTGCCTATCGGGCTACTTGCACTTTTGAATAAACTGAAAGCGCAAGAGGAGAAAATTATCAGGGGATTATTTTATGATAGCCAGTCAGAAAATAGGTAAAAGTTTTGTAGGAGCATTAAACTACAACATAAAGAAGCTTTATCATCCTGACCAAAAGAAGAGAGCAGAATTGTTGGACAGCAATTTCGCCTCTACTGATTCGAGGATGATACAGCAGGAGCTTAGATTAATCAGAAGTCTAAAGCCCAATCTCAACCGCTATGTTTATCATACAAGCCTTAACTTTTCTATTGAAGATCAGTTGGACAATAATAGGTTATTGTTAATCGCTCATGATTATCTAAAGGAAAGCGGATATACTAACAATCAGTATATAATCTTCCGTCATCACGATGCGCCTCATCCTCATATACACTTACTGGTAAACCGAATTTCATTTGACGGAACGGTAGTTTCAGACAGCAACAATTTCAAACGAAGTGAAGACATTATAAGGAAGCTGGAACGAAAGTATAATTTGAAGGCAGTTCAATCAAGTAAGGAAACATCCTTAAAAGCAGCTAAAATCGGAGAAATTGAAAAGAGTTTAAGGACTGGAAAACCGTCAGATAAATTACTCTTACAAAACAAACTGATCAACATCATTGATCAGGGGGGTATTTCAATTGAAGAGCTAATAGAACAAGGTGAACGGCAGGGAATTCATTTTCTTTTTAACCAGGCGACGACTGGGAAGATATCGGGCATTACCTATTTTCATAATTGCTTTAAGATAAAAGGACAAGCTTTAGGCAACAGATTTAAATGGGTAGAACTGATTAAACAAATCAACTATGAGCAAATTAGAGATGGCAAAGCAATTAGCGAAGCAAACAGCAGAACAAGAACAAACTATGGAGATCAATCATGGTCAAGCCGACAGGTCAAACCAAACCAATATGGAGGAAATAGAGGTGATGAACTTTATACAAGCAGTGCAACTGATCCTTACATTGACGAAAGAAATTCAAGAGGGGCAGATAAGATCGGCGAAGAAGGTGGATCAAAACCACAAACAGATTTTGAAGCAGGTGAGGATGTTTATATTCTTTATGATGATTCCCCTATTGATCGCGATAACAGCCATTATGATTCTTACGGCTTTGAAATAAGCGATGATGTAGATGATGAGGCAATATATGGGAGAGGCCGAAACAGGAAAAGTAAAGGTAGCGGTGGTATCAGTCGTTAATATTGTTATGCAGTGCAACCACCTTATTCACCACTACCGCAAAGGTAGCCCAAGCCGGAGTAAAAAGTCAAGGGTATACAAGCGAGCCGTATAGCAAGCTTTCAGCGGTGGCTCGCCCTTGACATTTTATCCGGCTTTGCTTTTAGTTGCTTACATGATGATTAAGGTAGTGTCGTTCGTAGCTGTCAAAAAAGAAAACTTAACTCGACTAATTATTGAGGATAAACAGATGTTTGCCGAATGGATAATATTTATAACAACAAATCTACCGCCTTTCTTTTCAAACAGGCCCTTGACAAAAAACTTACATCTGATATTAGTAAACAGCATAAAGACAGCCTGCGATATGTTTACAACCATTTTATGGTTTATTTGGGGGAAGAGGGACGTGAGACACCTATCAAAAAAATAAAAACAGCTCAAATCGAGGAATTCCTTCAGCGATACAATTCATCTGCTACGCACTACATGAATAAAAGGCGCGATTTAAGTGTACTTTTTAATACCGCCACTAAGTTAATAGACGAGAATCTGATGACGATCAGAAAGACAGAGGTACGGAAAATAAAAGCTACGCTTCATTTAGCTTATGAAAAAGAACAATTGCAGCCTGTACTTGATTTCTTGAAGGGTAACCACACTAATCTATATCGCTGTTGCCTGATGACCTACGGCTGCTTATTGCGTCCACATGAAGAGATAAGATTACTTACAAAAAAACATTTTAAAGCCGGTAACACGGAGATTCATTTAGCGGGCAATGAAAATAAGGGCGGCAGGGTAAGAGTCGCTTTTGTTCCTGACTATGTAAGAGAAGAACTTGATCCGGTGCTCGCCCAATTAAAAAGAGATGACAATATCTTCAGCTTAATTAAAGAACCCTTTAATTATACTTATTTTGCTAAACAATGGTCGCGTGAGAAGAAGATAATGCTAAGCCACGGATTGATCTATCCGAAACAAACCTTGTATTCCTTCCGGCATACAGCTGCAATAAATGTCTTCCGAAGAACAAAGGATGTGTACATGGTTCAGAAAATGATGGCACATTCTTCAGTAGTTGTAACGCTTAAATACTTAAGAAGCCTCGGTGAATTTAATACGGATGAACTAAGAGCAGCAGCCCCCGTACTATGATCAGATTTACACGTGAAGAGATCTACGACATGGTTTGGGAGTTGCCAATGACTAAGATCGCCAAGAAGTATATAATATCGGATGTTGGCTTTCGTAAATTATGCCTTCGTCTAAATATTCCTATTCCGAAAAGCGGAGATTGGGCTAAAGTAAAAGCTGGCTATACGCTCAGGAAACCTAAGTTACCTATGCCATGGAAAGGAAAAGCGTTCGCGGAACTTAATGAACGCCCACCAGATCAGCAGGTCAAGAAAGTTTCCGAGTTGGATCGGCTTGTTAAGCAAGTGGCGTTAGAGAAACTTCCTTTTAAAGTTCCTAACCGCCTAACAAAGCCAGATATTTTAACTATTGCCGCAAAAGAAGGTCTATCTAAACTTACCGATGTTAATCATCCCGGAATGGTTGTAACAGCTAAAGGCCAATTGGATATACGTGTGGCACCATCAAATATAGGCAGGGCGCTTCGCTTTATGGATACACTGATTAAATGTGTACGCGCCAGGGGCTATCTTTATGAAGTAGATATTGAGGCCAATAATGTCATTATCCGTAATATAAAACTTCGCGTCAACTTTCGCGAGCAGACAAATAAATTCAGGGTGTATGATAAGCCATACCAAGATTTCGAATGGCGTCCTAATGGCAAACTTTCATTTCGACTTGATAGCAGACTGAGAGCGGAATGGAAAGATTTAAAAACCCAGTTACTTGAAGATCAACTACCCAAGATATTAGCAAAACTGGAATTGGCCGCTAAGCAAGAAGAAGAGTATTTAGAAAAAGCACGGCTATGGCAGGAAAACTGGGAGAGACAAAGGAGAACACAAGCGGAGCGAGAAATACGTCAGCGGCAGGAGCAAAAAGGATTTCAGGAACTAATGGTCAAAGCTAAGCGGTGGAAACACGCTCAGCTTCTTCGTGATTATCTTGCTGCTATACCAAATCCTGACGGTGAATGGATTTCCTGGGCAAATCATAAAGCTGATTGGCTTGATCCGATTATCAATGTTTATGATGAGTGGCTAACGGAGAAAGACCTGGAGGCTATTTAAATTAGGTTGAACCAACTGGAATTAATTTTATCATATATCTGTATATCTGGTTATACAGATATATATAGTGCACATATATTCTCCGCAGATTTGCGGAGAATATATCAGTCATTCTCCGCATTAATTTAAATTGACAAAATCTACTATCGCTTAGGACCACC
>Ga0206832_10220_pt1 | contig 13041 bp, 11 predicted proteins | sample Alteio_BWOrgCont_74_FD_152896 | JGI IMG/M metagenome (GOLD analysis project Ga0206832, IMG submission 152896) | Enriched cells from forest soil in Barre Woods Harvard Forest LTER site, Petersham, Massachusetts, United States -... | ecosystem: Environmental > Terrestrial > Soil > Temperate forest >... | reverse complement strand
AAAATATTTATTATTAACAATAAAAAACGGATACCAAGCCTACAGATGAAAAATAAGATCCCCCTATTTTCTTTAGTACTCCTAATTGTTGCTGCAATTGACAGTATCCGTACGCTGCCGACTACAGCATTTTTCGGCAGTCCGTTAATTCTATTATTCCTTCTTTCTGCAGCATTTTTCTTGATTCCTGTCTCTCTTGTCTCTGCGGAGTTTTCCTCACGTTTTCCTGAAGAAGGAGGCATTTTCCACTGGGTGCGTCAGGCTTTTGGTGCAAAAATTGGACTGCTTGCCGTATGGCTCCAATGGATCAATACGATGGTCTGGTATCCCACGATGTTACTCTTTATTGCCGGGACCATCACTTACATTGTAGACCCTCAGCTTGCTGAGGATAAGGTATCCCTCCTATTGATCAATCTCTCGACCTTTTGGGGACTTACCCTACTAAATTTAAAAGGGATTCGCGTATCCGCCAGATTTAACTCCTTTTGTAGTGTCATCGGAACACTTTTGCCTATGGTGTTCCTGATTTTTCTTGGTGTTTGGTGGATTGTAGCCGGTAATCCCCTTTCCATCTCATTTTCAATGGATGCCCTTATCCCCTCTGCCAATATGTCTGAAATCGGTGGTGCACTCATTACGATTATGGCCTCATTTTTAGGAATGGAACTCGCAGGTGTGCATATCAATGACATCCAAAATCCTCAGAAAAATTTTCCTAAAGCCATTGGATTTGCTGTGATGATCCTTCTTGGCACACTAATTTTTGGGGCGTTGTCTATAGCTGTCATTATCCCGAAAGAAGAGATTCGATTTGTCGATGGCATCATGCAGACATTTACGACATTTTTGGGAGCTTTCCATCTTTCATTCTTGATTCCTGTGCTTGCGATTTTTATCGTGATTGGAAGTATCGGTGGTTCTGTAAATTGGCTGTTATCGCCGGCAAAAGGACTTGTCCAAGCCGCTGAACATGGCTTTTTCCCTGCCTATTTTCTAAAGAAAAATCATCATGATGTGCCGGTGCGCATTCTCATTTCACAAGCCATTTTGGTGAGCGTTCTGTGCTGTGCACTGCAATTTATGTCGAGTGTAAACGCTTATTATTGGTTCTTGATGGCATTGAGTACAGGATTATACATGTTTATGTATGTGCTATTGTTTATGGCAGCTCTCAAATTAGGAAGACCTGAGAAACAGTCTTTAGGATATAAAATTCCACGCGGTATCCGCACGCTTTCCTGCATGTTTGGCTTAGGTGCCTGTTTAGCCACAATTATTTTAGGATTCCAGCCTGTCGATGGCGTCATCATCGCCAGCACCTTAAACTATGTATGCATCATTATCGCAAGCGTTGCACTGGTAATTGCCCCGGTATTTTATTTCTGGGGATATAAAACAAAGCAAGATCTCGATCCGGATATCGTGCAAACATAATTACTGTTTGCGCGGATCCGTTTTCTCGATGATGAAGCTGACATTTTTTTGATTAAAGCCTTTATACCCTTCCCGTCGCTGTAGATTTTCTAAATGGCTTCCTACAGCCCCATGAGAAATAAACTTATCGGCCTGTTCACGAGTGATTTTCTTTGCCTTTGCAATAGCTTCAACTCGTCGTGGGTCAACTTTCCAAATTTCTCCATGCGTGAATGCCTGCTTCAAATAGGGAAACGCACTGAATGGATCCATCATCGCCACACCATGATTTGCTAAATCTTTTGTAAGTTCTTCAAATAAAAACTGAGCTTCCAAATGGTGCATCCCCGATTTCAGTATCGAATCGCCGTGTAACGCACACCACAGTCCAATTGTTCCTAATTCCGGACGATCAGAAAAAGGGTGATGTGAAAAATCTATTTCCACTTCATGGGGAGCGAGGTCCACATCTAAAAACAGGACCAAATGGCACTTTGGATTTTCCATTACCTGCGCACCCCAGCCTGCTTCTTTTCCGGCGTAAAAGCGTTCGCGGCAATGGAATCCCAAAATCTCAAACAGACGCACTAATTTCGTGAAATGCCGGCGTGAAGAGCGAAATGTATGGTGATCGTGGTTGGCCCATCCCATTCCTAATCTATCTTGACGATTTTTCTGCACTTGACCGGCTAAGTTACGTGCCTGCCAGTATTCGCGCTCACATGAGAGAATAATCCAGGCAGCAAGCTCTTCTCCAATATCTTCCACCATCTCTTGTGCCAACTGCAGTGACTGATCAAAGGCTTCATCTTCATCTAGAGAATCTCTGGAGCGCGTTTTCCATTTTTCTTGTGAGGTAACATATTTCTCCAAATAATTTTCATCGTGATAGATAGGCTCCATGCCGGGAGCCCCGCGGCGCTCAACTACCCATAAGGACACATCATTATCCATAGATATGCAGCAACGGCGATAGCTACTAAATGGTGAACCCTCAATTTCTCTGGATAATCCCCTGACCATCAGAAAGTCCGCAATGCTTTCAACGTTTACTCCCACGCCTAAAATCTGCGGATCATGATCGTAAACAACAATGCGTGGCAATTGAGCTCCGGGATGTTGATAAACACGGTATGTCGGCGTCGTGGACATGACAATAAATCCATACTCATCGATCCTTGTTTCTAAGGTTTCGGAAAATCCAACAATCACATGATCGAGCCAATCGAATAGACGTGTACTTGTCAACTTTTGAAGGTCATGTGCCAATGTTGCAATCGATTCATTTTCACTGATCGATTTATCCAATATTTCACAGATTAGCGCCTCAGCCTTTGGCTGACATTTCCATTGGAATGCTGCATTGATGTCTTTCATGGTTTTATCTCCACCTGTAAGTGATCCTCCTTTTTTAGTGCCATAATACCACGATATTAGCAACCAAATTAGAGATGCTACCTGGTGCAATTAAAAGTACAGGCCGTCAATCTAACAGCTTTTTCGAATTTTTGAAAAAAATTGAGGGCCTCCAAAGTCGCGAATAGCGACGGCAGCATATAGCCATGGGCGTCAGCCCATGGAAAGTTGTAAATTAATAGAGCCGCGAATAGCGGCGACAGATTCGTAGTAAGTCTTTCGCCGCTATTCGCGGCTTCATAGATGTTTGATTTCCCACGGGCTTACGCCCATGGCTATATGCTGCCGTCGCTATTCGCGACTTTGGAATCGATTGACTTTTTGGTGTAGATTACAGATTATTTCTCTAAAATTCATTGAATTCATTGAATTTTTATCTTTTGCATAAGATACTTCCTGTATGCTTAAAAGAATCGCCAATACAATTCGCTCTCTGACCATGGATGCTGTAGAGAAAGCCGGTTCCGGTCACCCCGGATTGCCCATGGGATGCGCTGAATTAGGAGCGTATCTTTTTGCCGATTTCCTTAAGTATTCTTCTTCCAACCCTAAGTGGAAGCATCGCGATCGACTCATCTTATCCGCAGGTCATGGGTCGTTATGGCTCTATACCTGCCTCCATTTATCCGGATTCCAGATTTCTATTAATGATCTAAAACGCTTTCGACAATTCGGCTCAAATACACCCAGTCATCCGGATATTTTGAAAACAGAAGGGATCGAAGCCACAACCGGTGTCGATGGCCAAGGCGTTGGATTTGCTGTTGGCCAAGCTCTCGCTTTAAAAATTCATGGTTTAACGAGTAAAGTCGTTGTGCTTGCAGGTGATGGATGCTTAATGGAAGGTATTTCCAATGAAGCGTGCTCACTTGCCGGTCATCTAAATTTAAATAACCTCATCGTTATTTACGATAGTAACCAAACGACTTTAGATGGCTATGTCAACGAAAGCTTCTCCGAAGATGTCAAATTGCGCTTTCAAGCACAAGGCTGGGATGTTCAAGAAATTGACGGACACAACCTCGACCAAATTCATGAAGTTTTTTCCCCACTTCGAGATCATCAAGCCAAACCCACAATTATCATTGCACAAACGAAAATAGGTCGTGGCTCCCCAAGCAAAGAGGGCACTCCTGCCGCTCATGGCCGCCCTCTTGGTCCTAAAGAAATTGAAAAAGCAAAATTGTCTCTAGGAATATCACCAGAACCTTTTCATGTCGATGCGGCAATCTACTCGTTTTTCAATCAAAAGCAACAGCATCATACCGACCATTCCCCTGTATTCTCAAAACTTGATTTCCAGTCTATTATTGAACAGATATCACTTCCCTCACAAAACACAGGACGCTGGTCTTCGCATGAAATACTTCAAACTTTAGGCAAACATATCCCTGAAATGATTGTGGGCTCCGCCGATCTTTCTTCTTCCGATGGGACATTTTTAAGAGATTTCGATTTCATCTCCAAAAATCAATTTGAAGGTCGAAATATCAAATATGGAGTACGCGAATTTGCCATGGGCTGCATAGCAGCCGGTATGGCACAAACAGGCATTGTTTTACCTGTCATTGGCACTTTTCTTGCCTTTGCTGATTACATGAAAAGTGCCATCAGGATGACTTCACTTATGCGCTTGAAAGTGATTTATCATTTGACTCACGACTCTATTTTTGTGGGACATGACGGCCCTACCCACCAACCTATCGAACAGCTGAGCTCTCTTCGTGGCATTCCCGGTCTCACTGTCATTAGACCGGCAGATACCTGCGAAATCAAGATGGCGTGGATAGCAGCTCTTAAATATGAAGGGCCCACAGCACTTATTCTATCCAGACAACCTCTACAAGAATTGAATCATAGTGGCACGATTGAAGATGCTTTACGTGGTGCTTACATCATCAAAAGCGAAGAGACTGAAAACATTGATTATCTTCTGATCGCCACCGGATCTGAGGTTAAATTAGCCCTTGAAGTTGCTGAAGAGCTTGGCCCTTCAACACGTGTCGTTTCAATGCCTTCGTGGGAACTTTTTGAAAAACAACCCCAAGCCTATAAAAAAGAACTTCTAAAAGGTAAATTAAAAATTAGCATAGAAGCGGGTATTGAGCAAGGATGGCATAAATACATAGGAAGTAATGGAATCGCAATTGCCATTTCGGAATTTGGAGAATGTGGATCGATTCAAGATTTAAAAACACATTTTGGCTTAACCAAAGAGCAAATCATCAGTAGAATAAAAATTTTTACAAGGAATTAAAATGAACGCTATGCAACGCTATCAACCCCACACAGCTGGTAATGATTTTACAATCGATGTGGGTGATTCTTTAGATGATAAGACAGAACGCCTACACAAAATTGTTGGCGAAAACAAAAGATGTCTATCAAATGCCAATATTAATCTGTTGCAATGGCTGATCGATGTGGGTGATTCTATTAATGATAATATAAAACGCCTACACAAAATTGTTGACGATAACATTACAGATTCATCAAATGACGATATTAAACTGTTACTTAAATGGCTGTTTGAAAACAAAATAAATAGATTAATGAATTTTGGTGAAAAGGATATAGAAGTTAGGCTTACCCTAAAAGAAGCTTTCTCAAAAGAAATCACTGTAAGGGAGAATAATATTGTTGAAACTAGGATTCTTTCTATACCACAACAAGTTCGTTTTAAAATTGATAGTAAGCAAGCAACTTTAACATTTGAAAGTGGGTACGCTCCTATTGAACAAACTCAGCACAATTGCCTAAAAAAACATTATGTTTGGTCGGTGATTTCTACAACCAAAAGCCATTTAGAAATAACTCGTTTTTGTTATATTGGTCCTCTATTTCAATTAGCATTGTGGAAAACACCCGATGTTATACGCTTCAATCCGAACAAACTGTTTACATCTCCTGGCGATACATCTAGGACATAAAGTGCCTGGACAAGGCTTGGACTACATCGTTGATAGATTGTCTTACATAACATGTTTGAGCCTCCATACCGCGAAAGCGGTGACAAGTCACAGCACTCCAAATTCACTTTTTAACGATGTCGTAGGCCTTCGATGAGTAGGTCTACAACCGTTGAGGTGTCTGAAATTCCGGGAATAATGACGTCAGCATGGTGCTTTGAAGGCTCAACATATTGTGCATGCATCGGCTTTACAGTGGTGAAATATTGATACTTGACATTTTCCAAGCTTCGTCCCCTTTCGCGCATATCACGCTCCATCCTACGCATTAATCGTAAATCATCATCCGTTTCCACATAAATTTTCAGATCACACAAATCTCTCACTTTTTCATCTACAAAAATTAAAATTCCCGCAACAATGATCACATCAGCAGTCTCCACTAAAGTAGACTCCGGTCGTCGATTATGTGTTGTGAAGTCATAATTAGGTTTTTGAATAGAATTTCCATTTTTCAATGATAACAGATCGTGGTATAAGCAATCGAAATCGATCGCGCCCGGATGATCAAAATTTGTTTCACTGCGCTCTTTTAGTGAAAGATGAGAAAGTTCTTTGTAATAGCAATCTTCTTCAATCAACACAACATTTGATCCAAGAGATGATAATAGCTTTTCTGCTAGAGTTGTTTTTCCAGAGCCCGTTCCACCTGCGATTCCAATGATGGTAGGACCCTTATCCGCCATAACAACTGCTGAGAAACATAATGAGAGAATGCAAATAAATTTAAACATAAGACCTCCGTGTCGAGAGGAGATTGTCGTATTTTCTTAGATTTTTGTAACCAATAATTAGGTTTTATTTTATAGAGAAAGATCATATACTAGCGTTTTTACCAGAAATAAGTCGTGTATATGCCGGAAATCATTGAAATCAAAAAAGTCACTAAGAAGTTTGCTTCTTCAGAAAAGCACTCTATCGCATTGAAAGATATCACCTTATCAATAGAAAAAGGCGATGTCTACGGCATCATCGGCTTAAGTGGTGCCGGAAAATCCACGCTTATTCGTGCCCTCGCCAAATTGGTTGTTCCTTCGTCCGGAAAAATTTTGTTTCATGGAGTCGATATTGGCGAAATGAGCGGCCCCAAATTGCAGGTGTTTCGCAAAAAAATTGGGATGATCTTTCAGCATTTCAATCTGCTAAGCTCCCGTACTGTCGCCGGAAATATTGCCTATCCTCTCGAAATTGCTCATGTTCCTAAAGAACAACAAAATAAACGCATCGATGAACTCTTGGGCTTTGTAGACCTAAAAGAAAAGAAAAATGAATATGTCGCACGTCTTAGTGGTGGACAAAAGCAGCGTGTAGGCATAGCGCGCGCCTTAGCGAATAATCCTGAAGTCTTACTTTGTGATGAAGCAACGTCTGCCTTGGATCCCAAAACGACAAAAGAAATACTAGCTTTATTAAGAGGGATCAATAAGCAACTGGGCGTCACCATCATTTTAATCACTCATGAAATGGAAGTGATCAAACAAATTTGTAATAAAGTTGCCGTGATTGAAAAAGGTGAAATTATTGAATCAGGACTAGTTTCAGAGGTCTTCGCTGATCCACAACATACCATCACCAAAAGTTTCTTACAGAGAACAAATGATGATATCCCTCCGGAATATTTAAAATCTTCATCCCCTAATAGAAAATTTTTGCGGTTGATCTTCAAAGGAAAAATCGCCGATGAACCCATCATTTCCGAGATGGTCAGACAGTTCAATGTCGATACCAACATCCTGTTAGGTCGTATCGATCGCTTAGAAACAAATACCATAGGAACACTTGTCATCGAATTAACGGGTGCACCCGATGGGATCAACAATGCCCTAGACTATCTACGAAATAAATCCGTGCACTTTGAGGTCATTGAAAATGAATGCTGAAAATATTCAATTAGCTTTAGACTTGCTTCCACTACAACTTTGGAATACCATTTACATGGTCGTGGTCTCCACATTTTTCGCTGTCATCATTGGTCTTCCTCTCGGCGTCATTTTGACAATCGCAGACAAAGGTCATATCAAAGAAAATATCACCATCTATAAAACATTGGAATTGGCGGTCAATATCGGTCGCTCCTTTCCCTTTGCTATTCTCATGGTCGCATTAATCCCTTTCACAAGATGGCTGGTGGGTACAAGCCTTGGAACAACGGCAGCAATCGTGCCGTTGACAATAGCAGCAGCTCCATTTGTCGCACGGTTGATAGAGTCGAGTCTTAAAGAAATCGACAGAAATATTCTTGAGGCTGTCATTGTCATGGGATCAAGTTCCTGGCAGATCATCACAAAAGTCCTTCTTATCGAAGCTCTTCCGTCTATCATCTCGGCTATAACCTTAACAGTGATCAATCTAATTGGATATAGTGCCATGGCGGGTTTGGTCGGAGGTGGTGGCTTAGGACAAGTGGCAATTCAGTACGGTTACAACAGATTTAATACATTTATTATGTTATGTACTGTCATTTTACTGATCCTTTTGGTACAAGTGGTTCAATTGCTTGGTAGTTATGCCAGCAGGTCAATCAACAAAAAAAGAGGAATTTTGTCCCATGAATAGGTTTTCTCTAGCGTTATGTGTATTAGTTTCTACATTATTTACGAGCTGTACTTCCGAACCGGAAAACGGACTGAAGGTCGCTGCCAGCTCTATCCCTCACGCACAAATGTTAGAATTCATCAAACCTGACTTAAAATCGCAAGGTATTAACCTTATTATTGTGCCTACTGAAGACTACAATATGCCCAATCGTGCTCTAGCAAATAATGAAGTCGACGCCAATTTCTTCCAACATCTTCCCTTTCTAGAAGAACAAATTAAACAGTTTCACTACCCTATTGAGAGCATCGCTGCAATTGAAATCGAGCCTATGGGAATTTATTCTAAAAAAATCCACTCACTTTCAGAACTTCAAGACAATGCGACGATAGCTATCCCCAATGACCCAACAAATGAGTCTAGAGCCCTACAACTTCTTCAAGCATATGGTATCATCAAGCTTGATAAGGCCAATAACCTACATGCCACTATCTTAAATATCAGAGAAAATACAAAACGCATCCATTTTATTGAAGTGGATGCCGCAATGCTTCCACGTACATTAGAAGATGTTGATGCTGCTGCTATCAATACTAATTTTGCCCTGCAGGCTAATTTATCCGCACAGCACGATGCTCTCGCCATCGAAGAAAAAGACTCTCCTTATGCTAATATACTTGTCGTGAGAATCGGGGACGAAAATCGGCCCGAAATTATGTCTTTAAAAGATGCGATGACTTCAGAAAAAATGAAACAGTTCATTCAAGAAAAATACAAAGGGGCTATCATCCCTTCGTTTTAAAGACAGCAGGTGGTTTCCAGGTGCCGTTAATAAGTGATTTTTTTGGCCAATAAAATCTTAACATCAATGCAAATTGATGTTGTGGCGCCGGCAACCAATTAAATTCTTTGTCTTTTCCCGGACTATCATGCTGGATATATAAATCTAGGGAGCCATCCGGATTATATTTCAGCTGATTTCGAGGACTTAACGTATATCGATTAAGTGGATTTGCCACAAAGAAGAAGTCACTAGTATACATCGTCAAAGACCAAAAGCCTTCAACCGGTGGCGTTTGTCCTTTTGGAAAATGGATAACATATTTGTCCCTGCCGCTTAAGATATCACCGTTGCCATCTACTTTTGTATAGGGGTAAATGGCATCTTGTGGTCGATTAGCCCCTAATCCTATTGCTGCGACGAGGGCCCTTCTTAGATAATTTGTTCCATAACGCCCTAAATCAAGTGAGACAACCCATCCATTTTCAATAGTGCCCGCCATTTTTTCATGAGCCATTATCCCTTTTTGACCCAACTTAGGGATACTTTCAAAAACTTGAACATAATTGGGATCAAGATTTTTAATATCAAAACTGCGGCCGGGAACAATACCTATTTTTGCCATTTTGGCAATAGTTGGTGCATCTGCTGATGCCGGAGGATTATTCTTCATGAGCATAGCAAGTAAATCAAAAAACTCTGTGACACTCATACTATTCACTTGTTCACGGACCGGTGTCTTCATATCCAGAGAGGCATCAATTTTTCCTGGAGAGGGCTTATAGGGTTTACCATAAGAACTAAGCGGTGTTAGAGAATACCGATTCTGAATCGCATGGACAAGTTTGTAATCGGCAGGTGTTCCTTTACAATAGGTACGCCCCAAAATCCACACTAAATTTGTAGGAGATTTCAACTGTTCAAGTCCATCAGGAACACTACCTCTCCAATTTGGTCCTGTAATAAGAAAATTACGCACCTTTGTTCCTGTCGTTCGCGTTCCCGGAGACTTAAATACATTTGTCCACCCATCAAGGATGGGCATAAGATAATAACGTCCTTTTTCGCTTGGGACATGTAAAATATAGGGTTCAGCAGAAAGATCAAGCCATGCTGTCGAATAAAGAGTGTCGGCATTTGGTGCTGTTATGTCTTTGAAAGCTGCCGTAGGGTATTCTCTTGCATGTGCAAACTGTCCCATCGGAGCGTGCTGTCCTGTTGGCACTTCAACATTCGTCATGATCTGTCTCGTTTTTTCCATCGTTACAAGAGGATATCCGTAGATATATGCCTCAATACCGATAGCTTCAACTTCTTCGGGTGATAATGTTATTGCTTGTAAACTCATAAGAGAGATAACGGCCATTACGGCGGCCAACGTTGACGTGATAATTGTACAAGAAATTTTCAATAGTTTCATAGTCACATATTTTAGCTTATCAACATAGCAAGAGGTCTTTTGTTGTAGCAACAGTCACGAGTTTTGTGTCGACGACAGCATATATTTCTTCCGGTGGAATGAGACCGCATATGTCAATCAGATCTTTGCTTTGAATCACAATAAATTTCACATCGCGGATGGAAGCTAGAAGGTTGACAAAATCCGCTTCAGGCTGGGCGTCGCGAAGATAGACGACAAGTGCTTTCTCTGAATCTTTTGCTAGTTTATGTATTGCAGAAAATATTGATGATGTCATGCCGTCACCCCCCGTCAAACTCAGTAAGACATACTTCATCCCTTTCAACGCTTCATGAAGGGCAAACAGATGTTCCGTATCAAATACTTTGCTGCCTACATCTGTATCAAGGAGTCGTCTTGCAAGCTCAGACAATGAAATTCGTGCACACCCAAATCTTTCAATTGCCATTCCGGCTGCTATATTAGATAAATGTGTACTCTCTGTAATGCCAAGACCATTTGATATGGCATAAGTCAACATCGCAAGTACTGTGTCCCCTGCACCTGTAACATCTTTGATCTCACGCACTTTTACAGGAAAATCATGCCTTTCACCGTTGCGGTGAAAAACGGAAATTCCAGCTTCCGAACGCGTAATCATCAACATCTCAGCATTGGCAAGTTGCAAAATCTTATGTGCTGCAAGATCCAGGCTAGCATCAGGCAACAATCCTGCTGCTGCATAAGCTTCGGAAAGATTCGGCTTAATGATCGTCGACCCACTATATTTCGTGAAATCATTGCCCTTAGGATCTGTAATCACCGGTATCTTGTGAATTTTTGCTTGTTCAATAATAGCACTTAGCAACGTGCGCGAAAGAAATCCTTTACCGTAATCAGAAATAGCAACGGCGGCAACATCCTTCAACAGTCGTGGGAGCGCTTCAATGATCTGCTGCTCAAGCATCTCCGGCAATGGAACAACCTGCTCGTAATCAACGCGTACAACTTGTTGATTGTCTGCAATGATACGATTTTTTAAGGGTGTCACAAATCCTTGCTGAACAAATAGTCCTTGGACATCAACGTTCTCTTCAGCTAGAGAACTCCGCAGCAACTCACCCGATGCGTCAGGACCGATGCGTCCAATCACAACAACTTCGGCTCCTAAAGATTTCAAGTTAAGAACAACGTTACCTGATCCTCCGGGACGCCTTTCTTCACGCGCAACTTGAATCACCGCTACAGGAGCTTCCGGAGAAATACGACGGGCCTTACCGATAGTGTAAGTGTCCAACATGAGATCGCCGATAACAAGGATCTTACGTGTGTTCAATCGACTGAATGCGCCTGTGAGTCTTACCATGTTTTCTTTGGGAGTAAATAGTTGTTAACATATTCAATAACGGCAGCTTCAAGAGGCATGCAAGAGGTGACAGAACCTAAAACACCCTTTGTTTTTTGCATATCCGCACATGTGTAGTTCTGATATTTTCCAATAAGATCGACCGGCATATCAATATATTGGATGTTTACCGGCATTTTTAATGCTTTAAATACCGCTGTAGCAAGCTGATTCCATGTCCCGGCAATGCCACTACCAATGTTATAAATCCCTGTCGCATCATTTTCCAAAAATGCACACGTCATCCGCGCAACATCTTTAATATAGATGAAGTCACGTTTCTGATCGCCATCGGCAAATTTATTCGGTTCCGTCGATTTGAATAGCCTGATAGCCCCGTCTTTTTGTGCGGAAGGCACTACATGCGTGATTGCAGAGGCCATGCGGCCCTTGTGGTATTCGTTTGGACCGAACACATTAAAATATTTTAAGCCGACCATTTGATTGAGAACGCCGGCTCTTTTGGCCCACAGATCAAACAATTGTTTGGAGAGCCCGTACATATTTAGAGGCTCTAAAGTATCGAGTTGACTTTCATCATCGACGAATCCTTTAGAACCGTCACCATAAGTCGCTGCTGAAGAGGCATAAATAAAGCGTTTTTCATGTGTTAAAGCATATTCAGCAAGGCGTACGCTATAACGATAATTGTTTTCGAGGAGGTAACTAGCATCAAGTTCTACGGTACTGCTACAGGCTCCGAGATGAATGAAAGCTTCGATTTCATCTTGACGCCCTTCCATCCATTGAAAGAGTTGGCTTTTATCGATGATGTCAACGATTTGTTTTCCGACAAGATTCTTCCACTTTTCCGTTTTTCCAAGATTATCTACCACAACAATGTTATTCATTCCATTGTCATTGAGATGACGGATCACTCCGGATCCAATAAATCCTACACCACCGGTAACAACAATTAATTGATCGTCATATAACTTCATTTTACATTCCTTAATTCAGTAGCCAACATGTTCACGAAAGTTTTTCGTGCCCATGTGCGTGCCCGTGCCCATGTGCGTGCCCGTGCCCATGTGCGTGCCCGTGCCCGTGTGCGTGCCCGTGCCCGTGTGCGTGCCCGATTATTCTGAAAGCGCACACATAATTTTACGAGAACAATATA